>Ga0256837_1000756_pt1 | contig 25472 bp, 32 predicted proteins | sample 4562384metaG_FD_185976 | JGI IMG/M metagenome (GOLD analysis project Ga0256837, IMG submission 185976) | Hydrothermal vent microbial communities from Guaymas Basin, Mexico - 4561-384 | ecosystem: Environmental > Aquatic > Marine > Hydrothermal vents | place: Mexico: Guaymas Basin | collected... | reverse complement strand
ACAAAGAAGAGTTTTTAGAAGCTTTTGAGATAGCAACCCAGCAAACTTGGGATAAAAAAGAGATGGAAGTTTATGATTATATAGCCTTAAAAGAGTTTGATGAGATAAATGCTTTACGAACTGCTGAGAAAAAAGGACTTAAAAAAGGACTTGAAAAAGGTCTTAAAGAAGGACTTAAAGAAGGTCTTAAAGAAGGTGAAAAAAAAGCAAAAATAGAGATAGTAAAAAAACTTCTTTCTCAAAATATTGATATTGAAATTATAAAATTATCTACTGGATTAAGTAAAGAAGAAATAAAGGAAATAGATGATAGCAATAATTGATTATAATATGGGAAATTTAGCAAGTGTGGTAAATGCTTTTGACAAAATTGATGCAAAAACAAAAGTAATTCAAAATCCAGATGAAGTGAAAAAATTTGATAAGATAATTTTACCAGGGGTAGGGGCTTTTGGTGATGCTGTTGAGCATTTAGAAAACACAGGAATGAAAGAAGCGATTTTAGAGTTTGCTAAAAGTGGAAAACAGATGCTTGGAATTTGTTTAGGAATGCAGTTACTTTTTGAAAAATCACAAGAGTTTGGAGAGGCAAAAGGGCTTGGACTAATTGAAGGGGAAGTTGATTATTTCAAAACTTCTCTTAAAGTGCCTCATATGGGATGGAATAAGATGTTTAATAAAGATAATCCAATTTTTGCTGGACTTGAAAATCCTTATCTTTATTTTGTTCATTCATTACATGCAGTTTGTGATGATAAATATGTAATAGGTTATACTGAATATGATTATAAATTTGTGAGTGCAGTGAATAAAGATAATATTTTTGGATTTCAACCACATCCAGAAAAAAGTCATAATGAAGGGCTTAAAATTCTTAAAAACTTTGTGGAGATGTGATGAAAAAAATTATTTTGTTTTTTTTAGTAGTTTTTTCTTTTGGAGATATAAAAGTAGCGACGGCTGGAAATGTGGCTTTTGCGATTAAAGATTTAGCAAAAGAGTTTTATAAAGAAACTCATATTAAAATTACCCCCATTATAGGCTCATCTGGGAAACTTACAGCTCAAATTCAAAGAGGTGCTCCTTATGATGTTTTTTTAAGTGCAAATATGAAATATCCTAATTATTTGTATTTAAATCATAAAGCAATAACAAAACCAAAAGTTTATGCAAAAGGAAAATTAGTTTTATTTTCTAAAAAGGGGATAAAAAGTTTAGATGATATTTTAAATGCGAAAAAAATAGCAATAGCAAATCCAAAAACAGCTCCTTATGGTAAAGCTACTGTTGAGTATTTAAAAAACAAAAAACTATATAATAAATTAAAAAATAGATTTATAATAGCATCAAATATTTCTACTACTTTTAGTTATGCTATGAAAGTTACAAATTATGGTTTTGTTGCAAAAAGTTTGCTTTTTAAATTTCCAAAGTTAAATAATAAATATCATTTCATAGAATTAGAAAATTTATATTCACCAATAAAGCAAGGAGTGGTATTACTTTCAAATAATCCCCAAGCAAAAAAATTTTATAAGTTTTTATTTTCTAAACAAGCAAAAAGGATATTTTTAAAATATGGATATGACATCAATTGATTTAACCCCTTTTTGGGTATCACTTAAATTATCATTTTTGACTACTTTAATTTTATTTTTTATCTCAATACCTCTTGCTTATTTTTTGGCAAATTATAAAGGAAAGTTTAAAGAAGTTATTGAGAGTATTTTTTCTTTACCGATAGTATTACCTCCAAGTGTATTGGGGTATTATTTGCTTATAGGTTTTTCAAAAGTTAGTGATAATTTAGCTTTTACATTTGAAGGAATTTTGATTGCTTCTGTTATATATTCATTTCCTTTTATGTTTAATCCTATTTTATCAGCTATTGAAAATTTTGATAAAACTTTAATAGAAGCGAGTTATAGTCTTAAAAAAACCAAATTTCAAACTTTAAAATATGTGATTTTACCAAATATAAAACCAGCAATTTTTACAGGTCTTGTGATAGCTTTTGGGCATACAATGGGGGAATTCGGAGTTGTTTTGATGGTAGGAGGAAGTATTGATGGAGTTACAAAAGTAGCAAGTATTGCTATTTATGATTATACAGAAACTCTTGATTATGGGGTGGCAAATTTTTATGCTATAATTCTTTTGATATTTAGTTTTGTTATATTATTGGGTGTTAATATTTTAAATAAAATAGTTTCAAAAAGGGTTTAAATTGAAAAAATTAGTTTTTATTGTTTTTATAAATTTATTTTTTATTGCTTGTCAAGGAGATATTAGCACACCATCTCAAAAACTTAGTGTAACAAAAAAGGTATGTATCAATAATGAGGGATATTCTACTAATCAAATAAAAGAAAAATTACTCAAAGAAGCAAAAAATTCAGCAATAGAAGAAATATTTGGAAGTATTATATCTTCAACATTAAAACTTTCAAATGGAAAAATTACAAAAAATCAAATAATACAAAAAAGTCATGGTTTTGTAAGGATAAAAGGGCAACCTATTTTTTATAATGGAAATGCATTTGGGGAGAGTTGTGTAAAAATTGATGCTTATATTACAAAAAAAGATTATGATTTATACTCTTTTAATGAAGTAAAATTAAATCATCATTGTTATAATAATCCAAATTTGGCTGTTAAGTTGATAAAACAAAAAGCATTAGAGAGTGCATACATAGAGTTATTAAGACTAAAAAAACCATCTATCAATCTAGATATACAAACAAGTAAAAAATTATTGCATGATGTAAAAATAGTAAATACAAATTTTGATATGTCATCAGGGGTGTATTGTTTTGATATTTCAGCAAAAGTTTCACTTTTAGAAGTAGATGAATATAGTCAAAATAATAGAAATTATAGAACTTATCCAAATAAATATTATAATAAAGATAAGCAATCATATTTAGCATCTCGCAAACGAGAAACAAAAAAAAATATAACTTCAAGAACTGAACAAGTTATAAAAAAATATGATGTGGATATTGATGATGAAATTGATAATGTTATTGATGATGAAATTGATGATAAAGAAAAAAACAATATCTTTGATGAAATTTTAAATTAAGGAGAAAAAAATGAAAAATGTGTTTTTATTGTTATTTGTAGTTGTTGGTTTATTGCAAGCACAAATTAGTATTGTTACAGGTGGTAAAGGGGGAACTTATTACCCTTTTGGTGAGCAAATTTCAAAAATATGTGGTAATGAAATTGGTGGATTAAATGTAATTTCTACAAAAGGGAGTTTAGATAATATTAAAAGGTTATTGGTTCAGCCAGATGTGAAATTTGCTATTGTTCAATATGATGTATTACTTTATATGAAAGAAAAATCAAAATATAATCCTAAAATGAAGAGGGCTATAAATAATTTAAGAGTAGTTATGCCTTTTTATGATGAACAAATTCATATAGTGGTAAAAAATGGATTAAATCTTAAAAATATAAATGAGTTAAATGGATTAAGAGTTAGTATAGGTTCAAAAGGGAGTGGGACATATATTACCGCAAAGAATATTATGAAATATGGAAATCTTAAATTTCAGCAATTTTATTTATCTTTAAAAGATAGTCTAAAAGCGATTAAAAGAGGGGATATTGATGCCTTTTTTTATGTAGCAGGTGTCCCAGCAAAGATTTTTAATGTCAATAATTATAGTCATAATAAATTGTTTAAATTTTATAAAAAAAATATTGATTTAATAGAAATGAAAGATTATAACTTAAATAATTTTTACCCTCTTCAAACAATTTCACAACATGATTATAAATGGTTAAGTCATCCAGTAGAAACTGGTGCTGTAAAATCTGTGCTTATTACATATAATTATAAACCAAATCAACCAAGTTATCAAAGAGTAAAAAATTTATATAAATGTATCTATTCAAATATAAATTTATTACAATCAGACCCTATTTTTCATAAAAAATGGAAAGAAGTTAGTCCAACAAATTTCAGTAGTATAAAATGGAAAATTCATCCTGCGGTGAGAGAATATTTAAATAATTTAAATAGTGGTTCTATTATAAAAAATAAAGATGAAATTGATGAGTTTTTTGATAATTTATAATGATAAATATTAAAATTTTAAAAAAATTAGATAGTTTTGATTTAAATATTTCCTTTAAGAGTGATTCTAAACTTTTGGCAGTAGTTGGTAAAAGTGGAAGTGGGAAAACAACTTTATTAAGATGTATAGCTGGATTTGAAGAGTGTGGAGGTAGTATAAATATTTCAAATAACGAATGGATAAATCTATCTCCTCAAAAGAGGAATTTTGGAATAGTTTTTCAAAATTATGCTTTATTTCCTAATATGAGTGTATTTGATAATTTAAAATTTGCAAATGATAATGTTTCTAAAATAAAAGAGATTATAAATATTATGGAGTTAAATGGTCTTGAAAAAAGATATCCAAAAAATTTAAGTGGTGGAGAAAAACAAAGAGTAGCTTTAGCAAGAGCAATACTTAATAACCCTAAATTACTACTTTTAGATGAACCTTTTAGTGCTTTAAATCATAATTTAAAACAAAAACTTTATGAAGAATTAGAAATTATAAAAGAAAATTTTGATACACAAATTATTCTTATTTCACATGATATAGCAGAAGTTTATAGATTGGCTGATGAGGTTATTGAGATAGAAGAAGGGAAAATTATCAATAAATTTCGACCTGGGAAATTATCTGTTGGTAAAATTATAGAACAAAAAGAAAATGAAATGATTGTGGAATGTGGGGGAGAGATTTATAGGATTTTGGTATAATTCAAATAAAAAAGGGTTTTTGATGAATAAAGAATATTTTAATTTTATAAAAAGATTTAAGTTATTGATAAAAAAACAACCAAATTTAATTGTAATAACTTTAAGTAATATTTTTACTATGAGATTGATAGGTAATAAAACTCATGGAGATTTAGCAGAAATTGCAATTTCTGAATTTATTAATCAATATATGTATGATTTTAAATCAATTCATGTTGGTAAAGATTTATATAGAGCTAAATCAAAAGAGGAGGATATTACGATTATAAATGAAATAGATAAAACAAAGTTTCCAGTTAGTTTGAAAGCTTATGGAAATGGACCTTTACAATTATCAACTGACAAAGATTTTTTAATGTTTCCATTTTTAGAAACATATGGAGATGTAATCGATAAAAAAGAAGATATTCAAGAAATTTTTTCTTCAGAGGCTTTTAATCATTTTTCAGATATAAATGTATTACCTTTAATTTATGATGAAAAAAAGCAAGAATGTAATATTATGGTTTTTGACATTAAAAAAGCAAAAAATGAAGTTAATTTAATTAAAAAAGAAAAAGCAGGAAATGGTAGGAAACATCCAGTTTATAAGTTTTTTGATAAAGATAATAATTATATTTGTGAAGTTAGATATGGTGGAGCAAATGCAAATGCTTTACAAAGAGGGTTATGGACAAATACAAAGTTAGCTAATGATTTTTTTATAAGTGTAACTGATGGTTGGATTAAATATTCGCATAATAAAACATTAGTAAAATTATTTTCAAATGCTTTAATATCAAGAGAAAATGGACATAAAGAAGCAATTAAAATAATAGAAAAAGATATTCAAAAATTAAGAGAGGGGAAATGAGTAAATTACCAATAACTCAAGGAATAAAATATACAGGGAGTAAATTAAAGTTATTACCACAAATATTAAATATAGCAAATGAATTAAAAGTAGAAACTATTTTAGATGGGTTTGCTGGGACGACGAGAGTATCACAAGTTTTTGCTAAAAGTGGTTATGAAGTTATCTCTTCTGATATTTCAGAATGGAGTTATATTTTTGGGATTTGTTATTTAAAAAATAAAAAACCTAAGCAATATTATGAAGAAATAATCAAATATTTAAATTCATTACAACCTAAAAAAGGGTGGTTTAGTGAAAATTATGGTGGAGTTGTGGGGGAAAATGGAAGTGCTATTCAAGAAGATGGCACAAAAAGAGTTTGGCAATTACACAATACGATGAAACTTGATGCTATCCGAGAAGAGATTGATAATTTAAAACTTGATGAAGTTACAAAAGCAGTAGTTTTAACATCTTTAATATTAGCACTTGATAAAGTGGATAATACTTTGGGACATTTCACTTCTTATCTAAAAAAATTTTCGCCAAGATCTTATCAAAATATGGAATTAAAAGTTCCTGAAATATTTATAAATGAAAAAGATAATCAAGTTATAAAAGATGATATTTTTAATGTAGTTGAAAATATTGAAGTGGATTTAGCTTATTTTGACCCACCTTATGGAAGTAATAATGAAAAAATGCCACCAAGTAGAGTAAGATATAACTCTTATTATCATATTTGGAAAACAATTATTTTAAATGATAAACCTGAACTTTTTGGAAAAGCAAAAAGACGAAAAGATAGTTCAGATTTAGTGAGTAGTTCCCCTTTTGAAGAATTTAGAAAAGATGAAAATGGGGAATATTTAGCAGTTAAAGCAATAGATAAACTTATTAAAAATACAAAAGCAAAATACATAGCTTTATCTTATAGTAGTGGTGGTAGAGCAACATCAGAGCAGTTAAATCAAATATTGAATAAATATGGAAAACTTATTAAAATAATGGAAATTGATTATCAAAAAAATGTTATGGCAAATATGAAATGGAGTAATGAATGGTTAAGAGATAGTGAAGCAAAACATAGAGAATTTATTTTTGTCATAGAAAAAAATTAAATTTTCTGTTTCATAGTTTTGAGATTATTAGCGATAGTTTCAATAATTTCATTTTCTTGATTTAAGATATCTTTATATTTTTCTTTTATCCCATTTATATTTTTTTCTAAACTTTTTGATTCCTTTGTATAAATAATAATTTCATTTTTCAATTCGCTTAATAATACATTAAATCTTGAATGTTGGTTTTTTATCATAGAAAGGCGATTTTGTAACTCTTGATTTTCATATTTATCTTTTAATTTATGAACAATTTCTTTCATATCAGTAGCAGCAGTTTTAATTTGTGTAACTTCCAAATGTGCTTTATTAAGTTTATTTTGTAAATTATTAAGATGAAATTCTTTTTCTGTTAAAGATTTTTTTATAGTGTCAATTTTATTTAATATTGATTTTAAAGGGGGAATAGGGTTATTAAATCGATTTTTATCGAAAGGGTATAATGGAGGATACCTAAATTTCCCATATTTTCCTTCATAAATATCTCTATTTAAAGTTGATACAAAATAGTTTAGTTTTAATGGATTTTTTCTTATAATATTGAGGATATATTGAGCGATTGTTTTATGAATAATCATCTCATTTGCCATATCATATTTTAAAATATATCCACTAAGATATTCAAGTTTTATCTCAAATATTTTATCACCTAATGGCATATTTTTTTGTTTGGCTATATTATGAAGTTTAGTTTTAAGTTTTTTTAGAATTCTAGCAAGAGAAACATTTATAAATTCTTTATGAGTGAGTAAAAGAGGGGATATAGTTTCATTTTTTATTTTTGAATTTAGTAATTCATTGGTTGTTTGTTTTAAAAATTTGGCCTCTTCTTGCTCTTTGAAAAGTTGTAATTTTAGTTTTTTGATTTCATTTATATCCATTTCGAACTCTTTTTTGTTAAAATTTTACCAAAAAAGGGATAGAAGTGAATGAAGATATAGAAAAAAAATTAACTCTTTTGGCTTTCAGTAATAAAACAACAGATTTAAAAGAATTTTTACTAAAACATAAAGGGGATTTGACACATCAATTTGAATTTCTCTTTTGGCTTACTGAAAATAAAAATTTAGAAATATTTAATGTTTTATTGGATACAAATATAGATATTCATATGTTTGAAGATTTTTGTTTTAGATATAGTGCAGGGTGTGGATATTTAGAGATGGTAAAATTTTTTATAAAAAATGGTGCTGATATTCATTCTATGAAAGAGGGGGCTTTTATTTGGGCAAGTGCAAATGGACATTTAGATGTAGTTCAATTTTTAGTAGCAAAAAAGGCAAGTATTCATGCAAGGTTTGATTTAGCTTTAGCACTTGCAGCTAAAAATGGACATTTTGAATTGGTAAAATATTTATATTCGATAGGTCTTTCACCTACGGCTGCTAAAAATACACCTATTAAATATGCTGCTGAAAACGGGCATATGGAGGTTGTAAAATTTTTAATACAAAGAGGTGCTGATTATCATGTAGATGATGAATATCCATTAAGAAAAGCACTTAAAAATGGACATATTGAATTGGCAAAAGATTTTTTAAGAAGAGGAGCTAATCCAAATGCGAATAATTATGAACTTTTAATTTGGGCTATTGAAAAAAGAAAATTAGATATTTTGGATTTGTTATTATCAAATGGGGGTGAAGCTGATTTTTTTGATAAAAAATATATTAAAAAAGCAAAAGAGGCAAAAGATTATGAGTTGAAATCTTTGCTTGAAAGTTATTTAAATTGAACTAAATTGCTATTTTATGGATTTTTGTATAGTTAAAAACTAGCAATTTGAGTAGAATTAAACTTTTAAACTCTCTATTGCTTTTTTGTAGTCATTTTTGAAAACATAACTTCCAGCTACAACTACATCAACTCCTGCTTTTTTTAATTCTTGAATATTTTTATCATTTACTCCTCCATCTACTTCAATTAAGCAATTAGGATTTGTTTCTTTAATCATCTTTTTTAATTGTTTTGCTTTTCTTATTACATTTGGAATAAATTTTTGCCCTCCAAATCCTGGATTTACACTCATAAGTAAAACCATATCTAAATCTTCAATTAAATAATCGATTATAATCGGATTTGTACTTGGATTTAAAACTACTCCTGCTTTTATTCCAAGAGATTTTATTTTTTGAATAAGTCTATGAGGGTGTTTTTCTTCTTCTATGTGAAAAGTGATATATTCGGGTTTTAATGGTGCGAATAAATCTACAAAAAAAGGATTGTTTTGAACCATTAAATGAACATCAAGAGGTTTTGTCGCTATTTTTGCTACGGATTCAACTACAACAGGCCCTATTGTAAGGTTTGGCACAAAATGTCCATCCATTACATCTACATGTATTAAATCACATCCAGCATCACAAATAGATTTTATTTCGTTACTTAAATTTCCAAAATCTGCTGAAAGAATAGAGGGTGCTACTAACATAATTTTTCCTTTATTTTGTAATTAAATTTATTATATAATCTTTAAATAAAACAGTTAAAATAGTTGTAATAATTAACCATTGTAATCTGTCAAATTTATTTTCTATTTTATCAACTTTTTTATCTAACTTATTTATATCCTCTTTTAATTCAGATTTTAAATTACTCATATTATTTTTTAATTCAGATTTCAAACTACTCATATCATTTTTTAATTCAGATTTCAAACTACTCATATCATTTTTTAATTCAGATTTTAAACTACTCATATCATTTTTTAATTCAGATTTTAAACCACTCATATCATTTCTTAAGTTATTTATATCCTCTTTAAGTTCAGATTTTAACTCCCTATTATCTTCTTTTAACTCATCTCTTGTAACCATATGTTGAGCATTATGAAGTAATAATTGAATAATATCTCTTTGAGTTAAATTATCTTTCTCATATAATTCATTTACATTCATGCTTAAATCCTTATACTCTTTTCTTGAATTATATCAAAAAATTGTGTATAATACCCCACTAAAAACTCAGAAGGATATTAAAATGGCAAGAAAATGCGATATTTGTGGAAAAGGTCCTCAATTTGGAAATAGAGTGAGCCACGCTCAAAATAAAACAAGACATAAATTTTTACCAAATTTACATTCAGTAAAAGTTGATGGTGAAAAAAGAAAGATTTGTTCAACTTGTCTTAGAACAATGAAAAAATCAGTTTAATTTTCCCCTTTGTTGGGAAATATCAAATGTTTGATAAACTTCAAAGATTCCTCCACTGGGAAAAAGCTCCAAAACCAGAATATGATTTAACCCCACAAATTTATTCGGAACTTAAACCATTTAGATTACCAATAATTCTTGTAATACTTATATTTTTAGTTGGAACATTAGGATATGTGTTTATAGATAATGCAGATGTATTAAGTGCTTTTTATCAAACAGGTATTACATTTACAACAGTTGGTTATGGTGAAATGTATGAAATGAGTGATGAGGGTAGATTATTTAGTATTTTTTTGATTGTTGCTGGTTTTGCTGTTTTTTCTCTTGCTATTGGGGTTTTAATAGAAGTTATTCAAAAAGGAAGATTACTTCCATTATTAAAGGAACGACGAATGCTTTATAAAATTGCAAGGCTAAAAAAACATTTTGTCATTTGTTATCACACACAATTTACTATTGAACTTACAAATGAACTTAGAAAAGCACATATCCCTTTTGTAGTTATTTCACCAGAAGAAAATCTTGAAGAGATAGCAAAAGAGTATAATTATCCTTTTTTTATTCGTTCAGAACCTCATACTGATTTAGCGATGAAAAAATCTCATTTAAGTAGTGCAAAAGGGGTAGTTACTTTAAGTAAAAATATAGCAGATAATATAGCTATTATTAGTTCTGTAAGACTTTTTGAAAAAGAATTAGATAGAATTCCTTATTATGTGATGAGTATAGCAGATAAAAATACAGATGTAGAAAAACTTATCAAATTGGGAGCAGATGAGGTTATAAATCCAAATAAACTAATGGCTCAAAGAGCAACAGCAATAGCAAAAGACCATAAAATCAAAAATCTTTTAGAAGAATTTTTATATTCAGAAACAAATGTTAATATCGAAGAATTAAAAGTCCCTAAAAAGTCGTGGATTTTATTTAAAAAACTAAAAGAATCACATTTGAGAGATTTAACAGGTTGTAGTGTGGTAGGGATTAAAAATAAAAATGGGAAATTTACTCCTATGCCAAGAGGTGATGTGATTATTCAACCAGATGATATAGTATATATTATGGGGACAAAAGATGGACTAAAAAAAACCAGAAAACTTCTAAGAGCTTCAAACAAACCAAAGGAGACACAATATGTTTAGAATTGTACCTATAAAAAATGGAATTAGTGCTGTTGATGGATTTTATTGTAGTGGAGTAAAAGCTGGATTTAAAAAAGATGATTATGATTTAGGGTATATTTATAGTGATAAAGTTTGCGATATTGCTTATACTTTTACTACAAATAAATTTCAAGCAGCACCTATAAAATATGTTTTAGATAACAATATTACTAAAACAAATTTTTTGCTTTTAAATTCTAAAAATGCAAATGCTTTGACTGGACAAAAAGGGATAGATGATATTGCTGAACTTATGGAAGAATGTAAGGCAAAATTTGAGAATTTAACAAATCCAATAATGTCTTCAACAGGAGTAATAGGTGTAAGACTTGATAAAGAAAAAATTAAAAATGGGATAAACTCTTTTAAGATTGAAAAAGATAATAAAAAAGTTAGTCGTGCTATTATGACAACAGATAGTTATCCTAAAACTATTGCTTTTGAAGTGATACTTGAAAATGGGGAAAGTTTTAGAATAGGTGCTATTGCAAAAGGGGCTGGTATGATAAATCCAGCTATGGCAACTATGCTTTGTTTTGTGGTAACTGATGCAAATATTAGTGATGATATGAATGAAATATTAAAAGATGTAGTAAATGAAACTTTTAATGCTATTAGTGTAGATGGGGATACTTCAACAAATGATAGTTGTTTTTTGATAACAAATAGAGATGGTGGATATGATAAAGAGGCTTTTAAAGAGGCTTTAAAATTAACTTTACAAAAACTTGCTTTTGATATTGTCCGAGATGGAGAAGGGGCAAATAAATTAGTTGCTTTTGATATTAAAGGGGCTAAAAATATAAATGAAGCACAAAAAATAGGAAAAACTTTATCAAATTCACTTTTAGTAAAAACTGCTATTTTTGGTGAAGACCCAAATTGGGGAAGAATTGCCTCGACGATAGGGGCGAGTGGTTGTGAATGTGATGAAAATAAATTAACAATCTCTTTTGAAGATATTTTAGTTTATAATAAGGGTGAAATCTATTTTGATGAGGAGATAGAAAGCAAAGCTGCTAAAATTATGCAAAGAGATGAGTTTAAAATAGTATGTGATTTGGGCTTGGCAAACGGGGAGTTTATCTCTTATGGATGTGATTTAAGTTATGAATATGTAAAAATCAATGCAGATTATAGGACTTAACATATTTTTATGTTATAATTTCTAAAAAACTAAGGAGAATTGAATGTTACACGAATATAAAGATATCATTTCAAAATTAAAAGTAGAAAATGCACATTTTCATAAAATTTTTGACAGACACAATGAATTAGATGATTTAATCACAGAAGTAGAAGATGGTAGAAAACCTATGGATGATTTAGAACTTGAAAAACTTAAAAAAGAAAAATTAAGACTTAAAGATGAAGCTTATGCTATGATTATTGAATATAAAAAAGCTAATAATCTTTAATTTCTTTCCCTTTTTAAGGGCTTATAGATAATTTAATTTATTAAATTTTTTATGAGATGGTTTATTATGAAAAATAATAATTTAAAACAAAAAATACTTAATTTTAATTCCTATTCTATCATTTTTATCGTACTTATTTTCTCAATTTTAACTTTTATAAGTGTTTATTTTATATTAAATAGTTCATTTAATAAAGAAAAAGAATTTACAAAAAATGAATATTTATTTTCTCAAAAACTTATTATCAAAAATCAGGTAAATAATTTTATAAATTTTATAAAGCATACTAAAAAAATTGTAAAAGAGGAAGAAACACAAAATTTAATCAAAAATGTAAAAGAGATGAGTGAATTATTATCTATAACTTCCCCAACTAAATTTTCTAAAATTATTTTAGTCGTTAAAAAAAAAGATGGTTTATTTCAATTTGGACTTAGTGATATTAAAGGGAATAAAATTTTTACTACGGCAAAAGATTATACAAAACAAAGAAGATCAAAACTTATTCAAAAAGGGTTTAATAAACTAGATATTCATAAAACAGAAAAAGGTATTAAATATTCTTATATTTTAAAATTTAGAAATAAAATAGATAATAAATTATATGTAATAGGTAGTGCTACTTATGAAAAAAATATAGATGATAAAGTGAAAAAAATTGTACTTGATAGAATAAATAGTATTAAATTTGGAGCAAAAAATAATGGATATTTATCAATTGCTGAGATATTAAATTATAAAGGGGGAAAGGGATTTGCCAAAGTTGTAGCTTTGCCTGTGAAACCAGCATGGGTTGGGAAACTTTTGGATGAAGACAAAAAAGATGCAAAAGGTAAAAAATATAGAAAAGAGTATCTAAAAATAGCCAATACTACAAAAGAGGGATTTGTGAGTTATTGGTTTTTTAAGAAAAACACAAAAAAACTTAGACCTAAGTTATCGTATGTAAAATTGTATTCTCCTTATAATTGGTTAGTTTTTACAAGTGTTTATATTGATGATATAAATAGTGTATTAAATAAAAAAGAGGAAGTAACAAAAAAAGATATAAAACAGATATTTATTATTTATACTTTTTTATCAATTTTATTTTTAATTATTGCTTATTTAATTAGTAAATATGAAAATAAAATATTACAAAAAATTATTGATGAATATGAAAAGGTATTACATCACAAAAATAATGAATTATCACATATAAATAAAAATTTAGAAAAAGAGGTAGAAACTAAAACTCAAAAATTATTAGATGTTTTATTAAAAGACACCCTTACAAATTTACCAAATAGAGAAAAACTTTTATTAGATATTAAAAATAAAGATAATTATATAGGTATTTTAAATATAGATTCTTTTAAAGAGATAAATGATTTTTATGGTTTAGAAGTTGGAGATGTTGTATTACAAAAAGTAGCTAATATTATTAAAAATTCTATAAGTGAGAGATGTTATAGATTATCAGGAGATGAATTTGCTGTAATTGATGAAAATATTAAAGATTTAGAAAATAATCTTGAAAATTTAGTTTATGTTCTTTCAAATACATCTATAAAAATAAATGATAATTTAAATATATCGTTTAGTATGAGTTGTGGAATAGGCGAAACTTTTACAAAAGCTGATATGGCATTAAAATATGCTAAAAAATCTACTCAAAAAGTGGTTATATTTGATGAAAATTTGAAAATTGTAAAAGAGTATGAAAATAATATTAAATGGAAAAGAATTATTCATAATGCGATAAAAACAGATAATATTATCCCTTTTGTCCAACCTATTATCAATAATAAAACGGGTGTTGTTGAAAAATATGAATGTTTAGTAAGATTAAAAGATAATGATAAAATTTATACCCCTTATTTTTTCTTAGATATTTCAAAACATACACATCAATATCATGATATACAAAAAATAATGGTAAAAAAAACATTTGAAAAATTTAGTAAATTAAAATATAAATTTTCTATAAATTTATCTACATTAGATTTATTAAACAATTCATTTAGAAAATTTTTGTTATTACAAATTGAAAAATATGATATTAAAAACAAGTTGATTATAGAACTTTTAGAAGATGAGGAGTTGATGCAAAAAGATATATTAGAATTTATACATTTATTAAAATCAAAAAATATTCAAATAGCAATAGATGATTTTGGAAGTGGTTATAGCAATTTTTCATATCTAATAAAAGATATACCTGTTAATATATTAAAAATAGATGGAAGTATTGTAAGAAATATTTCACAAAATGAGAAAGATTATAGAGTATTTAAATCAATTGTTATGATGGCAAAAGAGTTTAATTTTCAAATAGTAGCTGAATTTGTAGAAAATAAAGAAATATTTGAAATTTTAAAAGAATTAGAAGTTAATTATTCACAAGGGTACTATTTTTCAGAACCCTTTGATATGACTATGCTTGAAAGCTAAAAGTTGGATTAGTATTCGATAGGGTATATGTTTGTTGTTGTTTTAAACTATTTAATTTTATACCGATTTCATTTTTTTTATTTTGTAAAATACCCATTGCTTCATTTACTAAATGTAAAGCCTCTTTTGCTTCTTCAATAGAAGAAAATTGAGGAATAGAGCGATTAGAATATTTCTCTATCATTTTTAAATTGTTATTTACAATTGCTATTTTTAAATCATTTATCCATTTTTTTGAGTTTCTTCTTTCCATGCTTCTAAAAGTCCTTTTAATACATTTATAACTATACCTATTTTTTCACTATCATTTTCTAAATTTGCTTCTATTAAAAATTTAATTTGTTGTTCATAAAGACCATTTAAATATAAAGCCATATCTCCACCATTTTTTATATCAAGAGAAACTAAAAGTTCTGTAAAAATATTTACTACTCTATTTATCCAATATACTTTTTTTTCTACATCATTTTTTTCAATAGCTTTTTTAGCAAATGAACTAAATTTTAAAGCACCTTCATATAACATTTCTATTAGTTTTTCTGGACTTTCTATATTTATATTGTGTTGATTATAACTATTTATCGCTTGTGCATACATTTTTTATCCTTTATTTAGCATTTATCATTGCTTGAATTGATTGTTGAATTGTCTGTGATTGAACATTATAACTATTTATCATACTATCATAACTTGCAAATTGCATAGCCATTGTTTGATATTTTGTATCTATTCTTTTTTGAGCATCTTCAATAGTTTTTTCGAAAGAATCTTCCTCTTTACTGTATTGAGTACTCAATAATTCCAATGTAGAATTATCTCCTTTTGTAAGTGAATCTATATAATTTAAAATTTTAGTAAAAGCACCATCTTCATCATCACTTAAAAAATTTTCAACTTTATCAGGTTTATTTTTTAACATATCGTCAAATTTTGTAGAATCAAAATCTAAAAATCCTGTTCTATTCATTGTAAAACCAAAATCACTCGCATTTAATAAAATATTTTGCTCATATTTTTGTTCATTTTTATCTAATTTTGTAACAACATCACTTGTAAAACTATTGAATAATAAATTTGACATATCTTTTGGAATAGAACTAATAGCACCTTCACTTTGAAAAATACCAACAGTTTTAGAATTTTCATCATATTTTGTAAGTTCTTGTATTTTTGAAACTATTGAATTATAACCACTTACAAAATCATTTACAGATTGCTTTATTGTATCTGTATCTTGTTTAATATTTATTGTTGATTTTCCTGTGGAATTTAAATTCATAGTAAGACCTACTATTAAGTCATCTATTTTATTGTTGTCCCTTTCTATATCTACTCCATTATATTTAAATTCACTATTTGTAGCAGTTTGAACTCTATTATCGTTTGTAAGGTCTGTATTATCATTCATTTCAGTAGTTAAATTATCATCTGTAATAGAAATATCTCCTATATCAGCTAAATGTATTTTAATATGACCGTCTTCAAATTTAGCACTAACTCCTGCTAAACTATTACCATCATCATCTTGTAAATCTCCATTATTTATTTTATCTACCATATCTTTTACAGTAGCACCATCATCTAAATCCATTTTAAAATCAGTCCCATTTACAGATATTTTAAATGTTTGAGTATCCCCACTATCATTTACTTTATCTGTGTCTTCATCGTATTTTTTAGATTGATATACAGTGTCATTTAATTTTAAATCATCAATATTTCCAAAATCAAGTTTTACAATATTGTCTTTTCCTGTATCATTACCTTTTAAAATTAGTTTATAAGGATTTTCATCACTTCCTGTATCTATTATAGAAGCAGTGATTCCTATATCAGCATCGTTTATACTATCTCTTAAATCGCTTAATGTAGCACCATCTTTAATTGTAAGATTTTTTGAAGTATCCCCATAACCAATAGTTATTGTCTGGTCACTTCCTGTATCATTTATTTTACTATCTTCGCTATCATAACCTTTTGATTGATAAATATCATTTTGAGCTAATTGAGATACATCCATACTAATTGATTGAACTTTTACACCTGGATTTACAGTAGCACTTACACTACTTCCACTTACATCAGCAAGTCTTTTTTGAAAAATTTCTCCATTCTTAAAATCAGCAAAACTACTTTTAAAAAGAGAAACTTGTGTAACAAGCCCACTTAATTCTTTTTCTTTTTCTTTTACATCATCTAATCTATTGCTAAAAGGTGTTATCATCATTGCTTTATCAGCATTTTTTAATTTATCTATTACATCATAAGTTAATACACCACTCCCAGCACCTAAACTACTTAAAGCACCAAATGCCATTTTTTATCCTTTATCATCAAATAAAGCACCAACTAATTCTCTCATTTTTTCCATAATTTTTAAAGCTTCATCTGATGGAATTTTTCTAATAACCTTATCGGTATTTTTATCAACTACATTAACAACTAATTCATTTACTTTATCATTGTAATGAAACCTAATATCTGGATTTAAAGGTGCCATTTCTTTATTGAGTTTAGTAGTTAATTCTTGTAATTCTTCTTTTGTTACTTTTTTTTCTTCTTTTTTAATTTCTTCATCTTGTTTATCTTTTGGAGATTTTTCAGTTTCTTCAAGTTTTCTTGAATTAAGAGTATCATCTTGTTTTATTTGTGAATAATCCATTGATTTTTGAGTATTTCCTACATTTGAGAATAAATCCATAATATTATCCTTTTATAAAGTTCTCTACAAACTAAATCGGATAAAATTATTTTTTTATAAGTTGATTATCTTGATTTAATATTTTTTTAGCAAGTTCTATTGATAAATTTTTGTAAATTATAGAAAAGTAGTAACCTAATGAGGAATGATTTAGTGAAAAGTCTATTTTAAAAGAGATAATAGTTGCTGAGTTACTTGATACTATTATTGAAGCAGTTCTTTTTTGATTTAATAATCCAGCCATTTCTCCTATAATGGTATTGTTTTGTAATTTTGTAATAATTGTAGAGTTTTTTAAAACATTTACTTCTCCTAATAAAATATAGTGGATAGTGTCATCAGTTTTATTTTCTTTAATGATAATTTCATCTTTTTTATATTTTATTATTTTAATATTTTTTAATATTTTTATTAAAATAGTTTCTGGAATATTTCTAAAAATAGAAATTCTTTTACTTAAACTTATAAGTTTAGAAGTGGCAGTTAATGTTTCTTGATGAGTGGATAAAGATTTGAAAATTTCAATTTCATCATCATTATAAACAGTGAATAGATTATTCATCTAATTCCTTTAAAATATTTTCTATTTTTGATAGTTCATTATAATTTTGACTTTTTAAAATATCTATATGTTTTAGATAATTTTTAATATAAATTTTTAAATTTAATTGTTGAATACCCAAATGTTCATTATAAGAGATAACTTTTATATTTTTATTTGCTTCTAACCATATAGATTTATTTAAATAATAAAGTTTTGTATTTATCATTAAATAAAATCTAGCTAAATAAGATTTTTTAGCTTGTATAAATTTTTCGTTAAAAATATCTTTTAAAAGAGTTTTTAAATCATTTAATTGAATTGTATATTTAGATATATCTTCTTTTGCTAAGGCATGATTATGGATAGTATCTACTAATCTTCCTCTTAATACTTTATATTCTTTTCTATCTTCTTTTGTTTTTGCATCAAAAAATTTGAGTTGAGTTTCTAATGAAGTTAATAAAACAGAAGTATTTTTAAGTTTTCTGTGTGCATTTTCTATTTTTAGTTTAATATTTTTATATTCAATTAGATTATTTAAAAATTCATTTTCAAAAATATTATTTATAAGTGATATTTTTTTCTCAAATTTTAATAAATATTCAATAAGGTTTTTTACATCTTGATATAACTTTTGTGTAAATCTCGAAAATTGTGTTTCCATATTGTTTTTTAGAAAATTAAAAGCTTGAAAGATAAATTTATGTAGTAATAACATATTTAAGTCAATAGTTTGTATTTCATTATTGATAAAAAATTTTAGATGAAACTCAGATATGTAGTCTATCTCTTTGAAGTAAGATTCTATAAATTGATAAATCTCTTTTTCGTATTCTGGGCTTTGCATAGCAAAAAAAAGAACTTATTTTCTAAGTTCTTTAATTCTCGCCGCTTTTCCTTTTCTACTTCTTAAATAGTAAAGTTTAGCTCTTCTTACTTTACCTCTTCTTAATACTTTAATACCTTTGATAGATTCAGTATAAAGAGGGAAAATTCTTTCAACACCAATATTATTTGCACCAATTTTTCTTACAATAAAAGTTTTTCCAGTACCTTCACCTCTAATTGAGATACATACACCTTCAAAATTTTGGATTCTTTTTTTATCACCTTCTACAATTTCAACTGCTACTCTTAAAGTATCACCAGCTCTAAATTGAGGGATTTCTTTATTTGCTATTTGAGAGGCTTCGAAAGCATCAATATATCTATTTCTCATATTTTTTCCTTATTTTGTATTTACTATAAATATCAGGTCTATGATATTTAGTTTTAGCTTGTGCTAAATTTTCTTTTAGGGTCGCTATTATACTATGATTTCCCTTAAAAAATTCTGAAATTACATTTGAATATTTTGTTTTTTGAAAATTTTTAGGCTTTGTAAAAGTGGGAGCTTCTAAAAGTTCATTTTCAAAACTCTCAATTTCCAAACTTTCATTATTACCTAAAACTTCTGTAATATTTCTAGCAATAGCATCACTCATTACCATACTAGCAAGTTCTCCACCACTTAAAATATAATCTCCAATACCTAAAACTTCATCAGCAAATTCCTCTATTATTCTTTCATCAAACCCTTCATATCTACCATTTACAAAAATTATAACTTCTTCATTTGCTAGTCTTTTAGCATCTTTTTGATTAAATGTTTTTGCCACAGGAGTTACGAAAATAATTTTAGAATGAGGATATTTAACTTTTAAATCACTCAAACAATTATACAATGGCTCACAACTAAGCACCATTCCAGCACCTCCACCAAATGGGGTATCATCAACTTTTTTGTGTTTATTTGAGGCATAATTTCTAAAATTGATAAATTCAATATTAAAAAGTTTTTTTTCAATAGCTCTTTTCATTATTGAATCTTCAAAATAAGGTTTTATAAGATTTGGAAAAAGTGTTACGAAGATAAATTTCATTAACTTGCTTCTAAAATAGGAATAGTATCTTTTACAATTATTTTTTTGTTTTGAATATCTACATCGATTATATGTCTTTTAAAATCAAAAAGATATCTTTTTTGTTTATAATCTAATTTTTCATTGATATTTACCACAACATAATCAATATCATTTATTCTATTTATATCATCAACTATACCTAAAACTTGATTGTTTTCTATAACTTCACAACCAATAATATCAAACCAAAACCATTCATCTTTTTTTAGTTTTATGTTTTCTTTTGATTGATTTTCATTAGAATAAATTACTCTATTTGTAAGTTTTCTTGATTCTTCTGGATTATTAAAACCAACGAATTTAATAGTATTATTTTTACGATTGATATTTTCGATAGTTAAAGTAGTTTTATCTGCTTCAAAACTAATTCCTGCTTTGAATTGTTCAGGAAAATCTGTTAAAAGGTGTAGTTTTAACCACCCTTTAACTCCATAAACTTTCCCAATTTTAGCGATAGGCATTTTATTCATTGATATTTACCGATATTTTATAATTCATTTTATTTTTAGCTTTACAACCACTGATTAAAGTTTTTAAAGCTTTTATCATATTACCATTTTTACCAATAATTCTACCAGTATCAATTTTATTTGCATATACTAATATTTCAGTAAAATTATCATTTTTATCGCCAATTTTTACCACCACATCTTCTGGGTGAAAAGCAAGAAGTTTAATATACTTCTCTACAAATTTAATCATTATTTACCTGCAAGTTTTTTAACTTTATCACTCATTTGAGCACCAACACTAATCCAATAGTTTAATCTATCTTCATCAATTTTAATTGTTGCAGGATTTGTCATTGGGTTATAGTATCCGATTGATTCAATCCATCCACTATCTCTTCTTTTTCTACTATCTGTTACTACGATTCTATAAAAAGGTCTTTTGTTTCTACCCATTCTTGTTAATCTAATTGTTGTCATTTGTTTCCTTTTATTTTTGTATATTCAAAATTTAGTGTGAAATTTTACAATTTTAATCAAAATAAGTCAATATCACTTAGGAAATTTCATATTTCCCATCTGTTTCATTAAATCATTTATATTTGGCATTCCTTTTTTATTGGCAAATTTTTTCGCCATTTTAGCAGCCATTTGGAATTGTTTTAAAATTTTATTTACCTCTTGTGCTGAAAGTCCTGCACCATTAGCAATTCTTCTTTTTCTTGAATTAACTTTTAGTAAATCTGGATTTTGTCTTTCTTTTGGTGTCATAGAATTAATCATAGCTTTTATTTTTTTGATTTCACCAGAATTTTCTAAATCCATCTCTTTTAGGGCTTTTCCAAATTGATTCATTCCAGGTATCATAGAAAGTAAAGATTTCATACTACCCATTTTTTTCATAGTTTCAAGTTGGCCTAAAAAGTCTTCAAAATTAAATTCCCCTTTTTTAATTTTTTTATTTAATTTTTTTGCCTCTTTTTCATCAATTACTGCATTTGTTTTTTCTACAAGTGATTCTATATCACCAGCACCCATAATTCTACTTGTAATTCTCTCAGGCATAAATATTTCTAAATCTGGTATTTTTTCTCCTGTACCTATAAATCTAAGAGGTTTTTGAACTTGATGAGCGATACTTAAAGCAACACCACCTTTACTATCACCATCAAATTTTGTAAGAATTACACCTGTAATATTTAATTGTTCATCGAAACTTTTAGCAGTTCTTAGAGCATCTTGACCTGTAAGTGAATCAGCTACATAAAATACTTCATCTGGTTTAATTGCTTTTTTAACCTCTTTTAATTCATTCATAAGTTCTTCATCAATAGCAAGACGACCAGCAGTATCGACTAAAACAACATCATAAAATTTCTCTTTTGCATATTCCACACCATTTTTTGCTATTTCTACAGGATTTTTATTATCATCTTCATAATATAAATCAAGTTCATTTGCTTCGCTTAATTGTTTTAATTGTTCAACTGCTGCTAGTCTTTGTAAATCAGCTGCGACCATTAGAACTTTTTTCTTTTTCATCTGTTTTAAATAGTTCGCAAGTTTTGCAGTAGTAGTAGTTTTACCACTACCTTGAAGACCTGCCATTAAAACAATTGTAGGTGGTTTTGAAGAAAATACAAATCCATAATTTCCTGGGGCTGTTAGAATTTGAGTAAGGTTATCTTCAAGGGCTTTCATAAATGTCCCTTTACCAATCCCTTTTTCTTTTGTATCTTTTTCTACTTTTTGAAGTAACTCTTTTGTTACTTTAAAATGGACATCACTTTTTAATAAAAGTTTTTTTAACTCATCTAAGGCCTTTTTTAAAGCTTTTTCATCATCTTTAAATCTTAATTTATTAAACACACCTTTTAGTGAATTTGATATATTTTCAAACATTAAATTTCTCCTACTAAATATAAATTTTTTAATTTATGTAATTATAACAAAACTCATAACTGATAACTCATAATTAATCGTTATACTCTTCCATAATTGTAAAATCTTTTGGCACATCTGCTGTAAATTCATAATCAAATATTTTAAATTTATGATGATGAAGCATAACTCTTTTTGCTTGTTTTCCACCATATTTTTCATCACCTAAAATAGGATGATTTATATAACTTAAATGAGCTCTTATTTGATGAGTTCTACCTGTGTGAATTACTGCTTTTACTTCACTTTTAGACCTAAAAGCTTTAACTGGTTCAATCTCAGTAATAGCTTCTTGGCCATATTTATCTATTTTTGAATAAGCACCACTTTTTGTTTTTATTACTTTTAAAGGCATATCTATTGTAATTGGCTCACTTACAATTCCATTTACCCAAGCTAAATATTCTTTATATACATTTTTATTTTTAAATTCATTTATAGCTTTTTTTTGAAAATTTTTATTTTTTACTAAAACTAAAATACCACTTGTATCTTTATCAAGTCTATGTAAAAGTGGAGTTTGATAAATTTTACTAATTTCTTCACTTGTGATATAAGGAGGTTTGTTTATTACTATAATATTTTCATCTTCAAAAATTTTTTTTGGTTTTTGTGTATGAGCGATTTTAAATTTTGTATTTTCTTTCATCATAGCTCTTGCTATTTTGATTTTTTTATCATAAGCGAAAACTTTTCCACTATCTATTAGTCTTTTAGCTTCATTAGCAGAAATATGTTCTTGTATAGCAAGAAGTTTATATGCTTTTTCCATTTTTATTAGCCTTTTTTGTTGGAATTATAACATAGTATATTTTTAAAAGTAAAAATAATTTTTTACATTATAATTTTTAATTATAATAATAAAAAATATAACTTATAATAAATAAAACAAAAAGAGTCTTATTTTACCAAAATACACGAATAATAATTCATTTTATTTATTTTTGTTATCAATTTGTAAAAAAAATACTATTTTTGTATAATATCATCACAAAAAATTTCAAGGAGAATGATTATGAGATTATTAAAATTAGTAGCAGCAGGTGCGATTATCGCAGGACTTAGTGTAACTTCAGCAATGGCTGATTATAATAAAGGTTATAAATATTATAATAAAATGGTTAAGAAAAAATCTAAATTAACATCTGGTAAAATGTTAAAAATATTGAATATAAAAACTTCTGATCAATTAGAAGAACTTTTAAAAGATGATGCAAAAGGTTTAATTTCAGCATTAGAAGCAAAAGGGCAAGATAAAGCGGCAGCAGGAGTTAAAAAAATTGTAAAAAAACATAAATTAAAAGATTTACAAGATTTCTTAATGGGAATTATGGATGGAAAACTTCCAGCAGGATGTTCATAAGAACTTCCTTTTTTCCCCTTTTTACTACAAATAATCTACAAATAAAACAAGGAGCAATGATATGAAAAAATTGTTAATTAGTGCAGTAGCAGTAGCTTCACTTTTCGCAGAAGTTTCAGTTGATGATTTACAAAAACAAATTACAGATTTACAAACACAATTAAAAGAACTTAAATCAAACCAAGAGAGAACAGCGTCATCTTTGCAATTAGTAAAACAAACTCATTATGAAGACCATATAAATTTTCATTTTGATATGAGAAGTAGTTTAGATATTATCCATTACAAAATGAAAGATGGCACAACTTATTCGAATAATATTTTATCAAATAAAGTTGAGTTAATGGGACTTGCAAAAGTTGATGATAACTTAAAAGCAACTTTAAAACTTGAAGCTTATAATATTTTTGGTATGAATGATGCAAATAATAACTATGATAATCAAAATTCTTTTGCAAATGAAACACCAGATGATACAAATATAAGAGTAAAAGAAGCATTTTTTAACTATTTCTTTGGAGAAGATGGGGAATATATGTTTAGTGCAGGTAGAAGACCAGCAGTTGGTGGATATCCAGCAAATATGAGAGAAGGAGACAATCCAACATCACCAGTAGCACACCTTGTAAATATGGAATTTGATGGGTTTAGTTTATGGTTTAAATCTGATGCGATGGGAAGTTTAGGTGAAGATTATGGAACAAATATTAAATTTTGTTTTGGTAGAGGATATTCATCTAATGTAGGTAAATGGGATAAGACAGGAAAACCAGCTTATTCAAAATCTAAGTTATCAAGCAATGATATGGGAGGATTTTTACTAATCCCTTATAATGATGACCAATACTCAGTTTGGTGGGAAAATATTTGGTCTTGGCATGTTCAAGGATATGATAAAAATAATAAAATAGCTGATGTAGGAAGTTATTTCGGAAGTAATATGATTTTCAAAGCTGATGGAATTGGAGAAGAGATTTCTGACTTTTTAGATGATACAAAAGCATTTGTTAGTTTAGCTTATACAAGAACAAATCCAAATTCAAAAGGTATGCTTGGAAGTACTGATTCTAAATCAGGATATAGTGTGTGGATAGGTTCTGATATGCCACTTGGTGAAGATGGAGATAGATTTGGTGTAAATCTTGTTCATGGAAGTAAATATTATAGATCTATGACTTATGGGGAAGATACACTTGTTGGAAGTATTGCAGCAGTAAGAGGAACAGCTCTTGATGCTTATGTAATCAAAAATTTAAGAGAAAACTTAACAGCTTCATTAAGAGTAACTTATTTAAATTATGATAATGCAGGAAGTGAAGCATTCTTTGGAGAGGGTGGAAATCCAAACCAAAAGAATTATGTAGAAAAAGCGAGAGATATTAGAGCTTATATTAGATATAACTTTTAATAAGTTTTACTTATAATTCCCTTTTTGGGGAATATATTTTATATATGTTTGTTATAATAAATCGTTAAAAATTAAAAAGGAGAAGTAGATGTCTGAAATTATAGACTTAAAAAGAAGGAACTTTCTTAAAGGTTCAGCAGCTGCAGCAGTAGGTGCAGGAGTTGCTACAACATCTGCTTTTGCATTACAA
>Ga0256837_1000754_pt1 | contig 25493 bp, 31 predicted proteins | sample 4562384metaG_FD_185976 | JGI IMG/M metagenome (GOLD analysis project Ga0256837, IMG submission 185976) | Hydrothermal vent microbial communities from Guaymas Basin, Mexico - 4561-384 | ecosystem: Environmental > Aquatic > Marine > Hydrothermal vents | place: Mexico: Guaymas Basin | collected... | reverse complement strand
ATGATTTTAATCATTTCTTATGCCTTGAAAAATTAAGTTGAAGTAAGTTATTGAAGTTGGATAATGAAGTATGGTGCGCCCGACACGATTCGAACGTGTGACCGCTGGTACCGCAAACCAGTGCTCTATCCAGCTGAGCTACGAGCGCACACCATCTCTTTGTTAAGAGGTTGAAATTATAGCATATAAAACTTAAAGAATTATAAAACAATTGAGTTTATAATTCTTTTTGTCTCTTTTTCTTGAATATAGAGTTTATGGTTCTTTCTAACATAAGCTTGTAACAACTGTTTAATGTCATTATTACCCTCTATATTAAAATCTTTTTTTATCTGTTTTTCCAAATAAAGAGCAAAATCACTTTCAACATTAATGTCAAAAGGTGAACCACTGATTTTTAATACTAACTTTTTATCCATAAGTTATTAATTTAAAATACTTTCTATCTTAGAAACAATATCTTCTATCTCTAAATCTTTCATAGCATTATCATCACTTAGTCTTTCAATCTCTTGGTTCTTAAGTTCTAATTGTGATTTAAGAGTAACTATCTCATTACGAAGAACTTCATTATCACCTTTTAGTGTATGATGTTGCTCTAACATTTGTGAAACTTTATCACCTAATTTTTCTAAAGTAGTTTTATTTTCCATTTAGTATTCCTAATTATAATTTTATTATCATAATAATATCACAAATAAATATATAGTAATTAAATTGAGGCTATTAAATATTCTAAAATTAACTATTGTTCTTTTTTATCACAATAAATAGATGAAGATAACCATAATATTTTAATAATTTTATATTTTTATCTGTATCTATATCATCTTTTAACTCTAAGAGATACTCTCTAAACTCATCATCAGTAAAATCACCCTTATACTCATAGTTACTATGCTCTTCACAATTAAACTTAATTAGACGGTAAGTTGGTGTTATTGTATCTTGTATCCATATTTTCATATGCTAATTATATAATAAAAAAGATTGTTTCTTCAGCTGTATTAAACTTTTAGTTGGTCATAGGCTTATTTAATTTTATGCTATAATTCAATTATGTGATACATATCGGTAGTTTCAAGCGTGAAGAGTTTGAACGGAGTGTTTTTATGTGGGGATGTTTACATCAGGGAACTCACTAAAAAGGAGCTACTTGATGTATCTAATACTTGTGTTAGTTGTAGTTATGGTATTCGCAGTACCACTACATTAGGAATATGAGTTGAGCCTTTTGGCTCTTCTCTTCCACTAGCACAATTGTATCACATTTTTAATTTAGATTCAATTTCATTATTATCATCAACATTACATATATTACTTATCCTATTCATTTCTCTTTTAATATTTTCAATTCATCTCTTAGGTTACACTCTTTATATAAATCAACCATGATTATAATTTACTAATAATTATTATTATATTTTGATATAATAATATATAAATTAAAAAGGATTCACATGAAAAAAATTTTAACAGTTATTATCTTACTTAGTTCTCTACTTTTCTCTTCAAACAATACAGATAAAGAAAAAAAGATTAGAGAAGAGAAACATTTAAAAGAAAATATGGCAAAAGAACAAAAGTATGCTAGAGAGCAAACTTTTTATACAATAGAAAACTATGACCTAAAAGGGGCAGAGGTAAACCAAGATTCTTTAGATTCTGTACCTGAAATAGAGGTTGATGACTTCAATATGGATTCTGTTTACGACTAAACAGAATCTTTTAAAATATTAGAGTTAATTGGTGTAAAGTGAAAAGATGTAGAGTTCATAAAATCTAAATCTGAACTGTTATCACCTGCTCCTATGGTTAAGATGGGGTTCTCTTTCTCTATAAGGTAGTCTACTGCGAATTTTTTGTTTAAAAAGTTTGGCAAGATTCCAAAAGAGTTGTCATTTTCATATATGTAAAAATCATTATGAACCTCTATAAAACTATTTAGCTCAGTTCTAAGATTCTTTAGTATCTCTTTGTTATCTAAAGCGAACTTGTTGTATATGCTAATGTAAAAATCATCTATAATTTTAATTACTAGATTATACTTTTCTAAACTCTCTACTAATTTTTCATAAACACTTTTTAAACTCTCTAGTTTAGAGTATTGTTCTGAGATTCTTGAACTCCACTCTTCATCTATTTTATTGTTTAAAAGAACCATACCACCAAAATTTAAAATCACATAGTTTAAATTTTTCTCATAAAAAACTGTTCTTTTGTAAGAATCTAAATTTCTAGCAGTTGTTGGGATAAAAGTTATGTTTGAATCTATGATTGTATCTACAAAAACTTTTACACCCTCATAAAAAAATGAGTTCTCCTCACCCTCTTTGTTGTAAGCACCAACAACAGTCTTTTTTTTAAAGTCTGTTTTTCTTCTTGTTTGAATCAAAGTATCGTCAATGTCACTAAAAAAAAATATTCTATTTGGCAAAACTTCTCTCTTTAGTCGTGTGGATGTTTAACAATTAAATTTATAAAATTGTTAAAATTACCTAAGTTACGAGTTGCTACATAGATTTTACCATTTCCTTTTAACCTCATAACAACACCCTCACCTGATGTCAACGAATTAAATGCTCTTGTAAAAAATCCACTTGAAGAGTTGGCATTTACCATCTCAGCTGTGTAAGAGATAGTATCTTCCCAAGCTAAAAGATGTCCATTATCTACAATTAAATCTCCAGAATCTTCACTTAACTCTATCTCCTCTATTGAACCTAAGCCGTTTATAGCTAAAGAGCCTTGTCCCTTAGCACGAAGTACAAAAAGACCATCTCCACTAAACAAAGCACGACCAACATTGGAGTTAACCTCTGTTTCTAACTTAATAGAATCTTCACCAGCAAAAAAAGCATAATCGTTAAGATAGTAAGATTTATCTTTTGATAAACTAAGAATCTTAATATCCCCAGGTATAGATGGAGATAACATAACAACACCATCTTGATGAGCAAAAAATGTTTGCTGAAACAGACCCTCATCACTTGTAAAGGCTCTCCCTATTGAAGCTAAAACACCACCTCTTGCTTCACCCTTTATCTCTATACCATCTTGCATAGCTAACATACTGTCAGATTCAGCAAATATTTTGTCACCTTTGTTCATAGAAACAATTAAAAAAGGCTCTTTCTCCCCGTTTAAATCAAAATTTGCCATCACTTTACTCCATAATTTTTATATCTCTTAACTATCGCTCTAGCCCAGTTAGAGTGTGTTGTTTTTTCATACATTTTATTGTTGTAACTAAATATAGCACTATCTTCATCTAAAAGTTTATTGGCTATGAGTAGTTCACTCTCGGTAACTTTATAACTCTCTTGAATCAACTCCACTTGTTTTGGGTGGATAGATGTTTTGTTAAATATTTGATGCTCTTTGTCACTAACTAACTCTTTATCTAAAACATCTAAGCTATCAAAACAAGTATAAACAGTTGAAGATATGTTAAAACCATCTGGTTTAAATGTGTTTAAAATTGTAGATAAAACTAAATATAGAGGCATAATTTCATAAACAGTTTTAGAGCAATCTCTCATCATATTTAACATACTTAAAATATCTTCACCACCAATTCTAAGAACTAAGATTCTATCTTTAAAAGCCAACAACTCATTTAAAATATTGTTTAATTTTACACTATTAAACACATCTTTTGTTTCAAGAATCGGCATTATATAAAACTTATTGTTCTCTATAAAAATAGATAGATATTCAGCTATATTTGTAGTGTCAAACTTTGCTAAAGCAAAACCATCTACTAACTCTATATTTTTAAATTTTAGAATCTCTTTTAAGTTTTTACTACCTCTAGCTCGTATAAAAACCTTTAGGTCTGTTTGTTTAAAAACACTTAGAATCTTCTCTAACTTCTCCATACCCTTTTCGAGGTCGCACAAAGCAGTAGAATCTTCTAAACATATAACTATTGATTTTAAAAATGGGTACTTTTCCCTTTTTAAAATTGGCTCTAAATTTTTTTGTAGTATAGGGACATAAAGTGTTCCCCCTAACTCATAGTAGTCTATATCTCTCATTTTAGTACATCTTTTATAATCGCTAAAGCAGTATAAGGCAACTCTTTATCCTCTACAATTTTTACATCTTTCTCTTTTGCTAAATGTAGTAGATGTTCAACATTTTTAGAATCTTTGTTTTTTACCATAATTAAGTACGGAACTCTTCTAAGAAGAACTCTTGTACTCTCCCCAATCCCTGGTTTAATGTAGTTTATATCTTCTACCCCATAATCTTTTTGTATCTTTTGTAAAAACTCATTTATGTTTATGTTAAACTCTCTGTTTTTAGATACTAAAGATTCTTTTTTAATTGGTAACTCTTTAATTATCTTCACAACCTCATCAATAAACCATAAACTCAAATCACTATTTTTATACTCTTGGTAATATTTACAACCGTGAAAATCACCATCTTTTATATACTCATCATTTAAAATACTTCTACTTACTAAACCTGAAATAGTTGAGTTTAAAGCAGAAGATGGAATCAGATAGTCATCATTGTTAACAGCAAAATCAGCTACACTTGCTATATCTGAAACAACATAAAGGTTATCACTTACATTAAGGTTGTTCTCTTTGTTAAACTTAGCTATGAACTCTTTTAATTCACGGTTAATTACACCCTTACCAGTCCAACCATCTACAAATATAAGCTCACTATTTTTATGATTCTTTGTTATATGTTTTAGTGCTAAGTTGTCTATCTCTCTATCTCTAATTATAGAGATAGCATAGTGTTTAACCTCTTTGTTAAAAACATCTCTTAACACCCTTTTTAGTAAAACCCCTATGGGTGTCCCTGCTCTCACTAAAGATACTAAAACAATCTCATTTTTTTTACTTAAATTATAAGCTAGAGTTAAAATATCATTAGCAAATTTTAGTTTATTTAACTCAAAACTTTTATAAAAAATATCCAAATACCCTTTTGTTGGCTCATACTCTTGACTTATCATCTCAGAATAGTGAGATTTACCACTTTGAATCAACTTCTCTTTTTTTGAAACATCAGTAAAATCTATATCTATAACTTTAAGTAAAAACTCTACATCATCTTTTAAGTAACTTCCACTAAACATTGAAAAAAATCTCTTCTACATTAAATTTAGATTCTAATTGCTCTTTTAGATTAAAATCTTTTGGCAGTTTTGTTGTTTCGTAACATATAAGAATCTTATCGTATTGGTTATCTACAACATTATAAAGAAAATTATCTATATCTTCAAAATAGTTATCTTTAAAAGATATTTTAGATTTTATAGCTCCATCAACATTTACAGGGCTTCTGGTTGTAGCTTGAAAATAGCTTTCAACACCATTTTCTTCTAAATATTTAGCAAGTAAATATGGTGGGTACATAAACTCTGCTGTACCTAAAACTAATACTTTTTTATCTCTTAACTTATCTAACTCAACATAATTAGAAAAATCTAAATCTAGCTTTTTTACACCATATCTAGCAAAGTTATAGGGTATAATCTCATCTAAATCTTTAACATCTTTTGGTTCTGAAACTATACTTGTCTCAAAATCTATCTCTTTAGGTGTAAAAGAGAAATCACCTCTATATAATGAAAGATAGTTAAAGTTATTGTAATCTTTTGTAGCCCAATTTAGTATTGTTAAAAGGTAATAAGTTTCAACATTTGGTAAAACTTTTTTCAGTTCACTTACTAAATTATTTGCTGTATTGCCAGTTGAAACCTCATCATCAACAAGTATAACTCTTTTTACATTTTTAAGTTGTTCTTTTAACTCTTCATCTTCAGGCTCATAAAAAATATGGCTAGGTGCATGACAATGCTCCTCAAAAAATGAGAAAAAAACTTTTTTAGATGTTTGAAATCTTGTTGAGTGTATATAAAAACTATCTTTTAAATTTGCCTCCTCAAAAACACCCTGCCCCAAAGCAGTAGCTGTTTCAGCAAAACCTATAAAAAGTGTTGGTTCATTTGAGCTTGGAATCAAAGAAGCCAACTCTTTATATGTCTGTTTCATTAAAGATGGTTTAGTAGGTAGGTGTTTACCTAAAACCTTACTAACAAACAAAAAACCCCTCTTTTTATTGATTCTAGAACCAAAATCTACAAGTTTAGACAACTCACTGTTTTGTTCTATATTTAAAGTTCCAGTTTTTAATTCTATGTTCATCTATTTTTCTTCTTCCGATTTTTTATTTTCCAAAATAGAGTGGTAACTCGCAATAGCTATAAATGTGATACCAATAGTTCCAACTATCGCTTCTGGTATATGGAAGAAAATTTTACTTAACATAACAAAAGCTAAAGCAGCAATAGCATAGTGAGCTCCATGTTCTAAGTACCTGTACTCTGCTAAAGTTTTTTGCTCCACAAAGTAGATAGTTAAACTTCTAACAAACATAGCACCGATTCCTAAACCAATCATAATAATAAAAATATTACTACTTAAAGCAAAAGCCCCAATTACACCATCAAATGAGAAAGAAGCATCTAAAACTTCCAGATATAAAAGCCCCATAATCCCACTTCTAACACCATCTGTACTCATCAAGTCATCTAAAGATGCTATAAAAGAATAAAGAAGAATCCCAGTAAAATAAGATATAGCAATAGCACTATCTCCAGTTAAATAAGTTAAATATATACCTATTGAGATAGCTATCATAATCTCTATATCACCAATCGTTCCCATCTTATTTACAATAGAACTATTTTCTATAACTTTTATCCACTTATCTTCCCTATCATCATCAAATAGGAATCCTAAAAATACCATTAGTAAAAAAGCTCCACCAAAAGCATAAATAAGATTTTCAACATTTTCTAAAGTATGTTGATACTCTTGAGGACTATTTATAGCTAACTCAAATGTTTCAATTACACCTAAGCCACCAGCGACAGCAACTATAATAATAGGAAATAAAAATCTCATACCAAAAACAGCTATTGGGATACCAAAAGTTATAAATCTTTTTTGCCAAATAGGCTCCATAGTATTTAAAACTTTAGCATTTACAACAGCATTATCAAATGACAATGAAACCTCTAAAACTGCTAGTAAAGCAGTTATATAAACGGCATAAAGTCCACCTATAAAATAGGCTATAACTAAACCTATAACTGTTATGATTATTGAACTTTTAAAATACTCCATCTTATTTTCCCTTACTATTGTAATTAATTTTTATCTTTACCACTATTTAATAGCCGATAAGATTCTTTCTTTCATCTCTTCTTCTAACGGGTCTACATTTCCATCTGCTTGAGAGATATAATCTAAAAGATTCTCTATCATTGGTGGGTACTCTGGATATGGTTTTATCTTACCTATCTCTGAAAGTAATTTTGCTACTTGAATTGTCCATTTTGTGTTGTTGTTTACAACCTCATCAAGTTTTTCTAAATGAAACTCGTACAGACTTATAGCCTCTGTTAAAAGGTCTAACTCTTTAATCTCATCTATCTCATTGATTAAGTCTAAAGATGCTGTAACCTCTTCAGTTTCTGCTTTTTTGTCTGCCATTGTAATAAGTACTAAACTTATAACCAAAGCATTTACAAACTTTTTCTCTTTTGAGAAAGTCTCTGGTGTGTACTGCTTAACTGCTCTTGAAGCATCTTTATATAGCACTTCTGCTTTTTCTCTTATCTTTTTCCAATCCATTTTGTTACCTCTAATAATAAATTTGATTATCTAAATATTTTAAAAATACTTAAAAAATAAAATTTTATAACACCCCTTAAAAAAGGGGTGAATTTTATAAATATTTTTCTTGAACTGTTTTAAGAGTTTGTTCTAGTTTTTTATCTTTACTTGGGTCACCAATAGCAGAAAATTTCCATTCTCCATTTCTTTTGTATAATTTACCAAGAATCATAGAAACATAACCAGCAAATTTAGGGTCACTAGCAACATTGTATGTAGCAACTACATTATTTACTCTATCTGGAGTTCCCTCATAAAGTCTAATTGAAGCAAACGGTATTGTAGCAAAATCTTGATTTTTAAAAGAGTTTAAAACAAACACTACTTGCTCAACATTTGAAGGGATTTGACTTAGGTCAATGTTAATAACTTCGTTATCTAAACCATCATCACCATCAACATCACCAGTCATATCATCACCAGAGTGTTTAATCCCTGCCATTTGAAGATTACCGAAGTAGATAGTACCTACAGGGTTCTTATTAGCATCAAAAATACCAGCAGAAAGGTCTAAATCTACTGCTATTTTTTTATCTCCACCAAAAAAACCTTTTCCAGCAATAGCACCCCAGTTAGCACCAATACAAAATTTACTTAAGTCAGAACCATTCTCTTTTTTAAGACTTATTTTCTGACCTTTTGCTAAGTTAATTGCCATCTATATACTTACCCCATAAGTGTTACAAAAACCAGCTAATCCACTGTTAAAACCAGTTCCTTCAGCTTTAAATCTCCACTCATCATTTTTCTTGTAAAGAGTTCCAAATAAAACTGCTGTTTCAGCTGAAAAATCTTCATCTAGTTCAAACTTAGTTAACTCTTTATTGTTACTAGCATCCATAACTCTTACATAAGCATTATTTACTTGACCAAAATTTTGACCTCTTTGTTCAGCTTCGTGGATAGTTACAGTAATAGCAAAAGAGCTATATTTAGCATCAATCTTAGTTAAGTCAATGTTAATCTCTTCATCATCACCATCACCAGCACCATCAGTGTTATCACCTCTGTGTTCAACTGAACCATCTGTACTTTTTAAATTACCATAAAAGATAAAATCTTTATCATTAGTTACTTTGTTATTAGCATCTAGTAAAAAAACAGAAGCATCTAAATCAAAATCAGACCCTGTATCTGTTACATTTGTATCCCAACCTAAACCAATTTTAATTTTTGTTAATCCTGGTGCCTCTTTTGATAGTGAAACTCTTCCACCTTTACTTAAACTTACTGACATAATTACACTCCTCAGATTATATTGTATTTTTTAATTATGATTAAAAAATCATTAAGTTAATCTTAGCAACATTAAGTAATATTTATGTAACATTGATATATATTTTGAGTTATTTTATAAAAATAAAATATATTTTACTATTTTACTCAATTTAAAAATTTATCTAGTGTATATTTCATATCTACATCTAAATCCATATTTTTTAACATCCAGTTTATATAACCTTTATCTTCACTACAAACTTCTTCAACACTTTTACCCTTATGCTTCCCAAATGTAAAAGTTTCTATAAGAACTGGGGTTGTTGTAAACTCTTCCATTTTTACCATAGGATTCTCACTTGGAAATTTCTCTTTAGTAAGTGCCACTAACTTAGACAAAAGTAATTTCATAACTAAAACATCACCAATAGCATCGTGAGCTTTTATAGTTATGTTATATTTATCTGCCTCTTTTTGTTCATCTTTATAAAGTTCAAGAGCATATCTTAAATACTGAAGTGCTTTAGATTTAAACTCAGGTAAAAGGTGTTTAGCCACTCGCAAAGTATCTATAATTTTTAACTTAGATTCAAATCCCTCTTTTTCCATCATTCCCAAATCAAATGGCATATTATGAGCTATAAGATAGTTTTCATCACTATTTAAAGATTCTAAAGTTTTATAAAAATTTGTTTCTACAAACTTACATTTACCCTCAATTAAATCAGGTGTTATCCCATGAACTGCCATCGCTTCTATTTTTATCTCTAACTCTGTACTACAAAGTTCATCATAAACCTCAACTTTTCCCTTAGAATCTACTATCATAGCACCAACTTGAATGATTCTATCTTCCTCTTGGTTTCCTGTTGTTTCTGTATCGAATAGTATATATTTTGCCATATTAATCTCCTATCATTATTTTTAAATCAAATTTATAAAAAACTACCTAAAAGTCTTAGTCCCTCTTCCATCATACATATCTTTATATCTAAAAGTCATCAAGTTTTGCATTATGGCAAAAAGTATAATAAAGTTTAAAAAACTACTTCCACCATAACTAAACATAGGGAGAGGAACACCTACAACTGGGGCATAACCTATAGTCATAGATATATTTACACCCATATATATAAATATCATAAAAGATATAGATATAGTAACAACTTTTATGTAATAATCTTTATCGTAAACACTTAAACTTAAAAGATGTAAAATAAGCATAACATATATAAGTATAACACCTAATGCACCTAAAAAGCCACTTCTTTCAACAATAAAAGCAAATATAAAATCACTTGTAGCAATAGGTAAGAATCTCATCTGTGTTTGTGTTGCTTCATCTTTACTTTTTCCAAAAAGTCCACCTGAGCCTATGGCTATAATAGACTGCTGAACATGGTAAGATGGTTTTTCACTTAGGAAGTCAGTTATTCTCACTTTTTGGTAATCGTGTAGTAAAAACTTATATGCTAAAGGGGAAGATATTAAAATAGCTACAAATATAGTAGCCCAAATTTTCCAATAAACACCTATAAAAAATAAAGCACCATAAGCAATAATTATGAGAACTAAAGCTGTACCTAAATCTGGTTCTCTAACAATTAAAAAAAATGGCAAAAGTATATAAAAACTCAATCTTAAAAAATCTTTTACCCTATATCCATCAAGTGGTGGTGGTTTTTTATTAATTAAGTATGCTAACATTAAAATTAAAGCTGGTTTCATAAACTCTGATGGTTGAATTGTAGCATTTACAAAAGGTAAGTCTATCCACCTTTGAGCTCCAAGTCTAGCATGTCCAAAAAACTCAACTGCTAATAAAAGTAAAACATTCAGCCAATACAAAGATGGTATAAGCCAACTCATTCTTCTTATAGGAAGGAAAAAGATGAAAATAAATACCAACATTGAGATACCAACATAAGCACTTTGTTTCTGAGCAAGAGCTGGAATAACCTCCCCTATCAATAAATTAGATATAATGACAAGAGGAATTATTAATATAATAGAAATAAAATCAAATTGTGCTAAAATACGTTTATCAAGTCTCCACAAATTTTCCATCCAAATAATAATTTTAAGAAATTGTAACATAAAGGTTAATAATGAACGATATACAAAACTATGTTTCTCAAGAGGTTGAGCGATTAGATACATTTTTATCTACTCAAATTGGGCAAACAAGGTCACAGATAGTTGGATTAATAAAACAAGGTTGTGTGTTTGTTGAAAATAAACAAGTTAAAAGACCAGGTGTAAAACTAAAAGTAAACCAAACAGTTAAAGTTGAATTTCCAACTCCAAAAAAAGAACCAGCACTAGATGTAAATTTTGATGTTGAGATTCTTTATGAAGATGATGATGTTTTAGTTATAAATAAACCTAGTGGGGTTACAGTTCACCCAGCACCTAGTGTAAAAGAGGCAACTTTAGTTGACTGGCTAAAACATAAAGGTATTAGACTATCAACAATTAGTGGTGAAGAGCGACATGGAATCGTACACAGACTAGATAAAGGTACAAGTGGAACTATGGTTGTTGCTAAAAACAACGATTCTCACGAGTTTTTATCTCAACAACTTCAAGACAAAAGTATGGGTCGTTATTACATTGCTGTACTTAACCCACCACTTAAAGAAGATATAACTACAATAGAAAAGAATATCGGTAGAAGTGCTAATAACAGACTAAAAATGGCTTGTGTTGAAAGTGGTAAATATGCTAAAACAGAGTTTAAAGCTTTAGCACTATCTACTGATGATAAAAATCAACTTGTAGCTTGTAAACTTTTTACAGGTAGAACTCACCAAATTCGTGTTCATTTAGAGAGTATGAATCGTCATATTATAGGTGACCATATCTATGCTATAAGCCCTAAAGAAGAGAAATCGGAACGTATTTTGCTTCATGCGAGAGAGATACATTTTATACATCCAACAACAAAAGAAAATTTATCTTTTGTAGCAGATTTTGACAATACTATGAAAGAGTACATAGATAAAAAATTTAATACGGAGCAAATTAATGAAGTTATGGACACTAACTACATTTTACACAGTTTCACTACTACTATTTAGTGGTTGTGTAAACACAAATCCAACACCAAAACCTAAAATAGATTCTTCTCTTCAAACTGTAGAACTCACAAAAAATGGTGTTTTCACAGATATGAATGCCTTAGCTTTTGAATGGAAAACAATTACAGACCCTAGAATTATTGGTATATCTATCTACAAAAATAGAGTTGGTTATAAAAATCAAGATTATAAACAGTATGAAGTGTTAGATAACCGTTTTACAACTCATTATGTAGATACAGATATAAAACCAAATACAAAATATAGCTACTATTTTAAAACATTTTCTAAAACAGCATCATCAAAAAAAAGTAAAGTAATTAATGTAACTTCATTAGCACCTTTAAACTCTGTTTCTTGGATATATGCTACAAAAAATATGCCTAGAAGTAGTAAAATCATTTGGCGACCTCACTCTAATCAAAAAGTAAAAGCATACATTTTAGAGAGAATGACACTAGAAAATAATTCTTGGGAAAAACTAGCTACAATAGATGGTCGTTTAAGTGCTGAGTATATAGATTCAGATTTAAAAGATAATTTTGTTTATAAATATAGAATTAAAGTTTTAACTTATGACAATATGATTTCTAACCCTAGTGATGTTGTAACAGTTATAACAAAACCTTTACCTAAGTCTATAACAAATATTCATGCTTCTCGTGATTTGCCAAAGAAGATTCAATTATCTTGGGATAAAACAGATATAAAAGATTTTGACCATTACAATATTTACCGTTCAGGAAGTATGAAACTTTGGTATAATTTAATAGTAAAAACACCAAATAATAGCTATGTAGATAAACTAGAAAAAGATGGTGAGATGTACTTTTATCGTGTTAGTGTTGTTGATAAAGATGGATTAGAGAGTAATTATGAAGAGTTATCTATTCAAGGATTGACACTTGGTAAACCAACAGCACCATCAATGGTTGAAGCAGAAATTGTTAACAATCACGTAGAGATAAGCTGGGTAAACAACGATTCTAGAATTAAAAGTTATAAAATAGTAAAAGATAACCATAATAATTGGGTAAATAGTGATAAACAAAAGTTTATTAATATAAAATCAAACCATTTTATAGATAAAAATATTTTACCTGCCTCTACTTATTCATACCAAGTTTTCAGTGTAGATGAATTTGGAATAGAATCTGACCCAAGTTTAGAAGTTGAAATAAAAACATTGGAAGATGAGGGTAAAATACAAAAAAGTATAGATGAAAGTAGAGTATCTAACAATATAAATATAGATGAAGCAAACACTCCTAAAAAAAGTGTTGTAACACCCATAGAAGACATAGATTTAAGTGAGATTTAATGCCACATTTACATATAAAAGATTTTAAAGAAATTGAGTTTCCTCAAACATTTAATGATGTAGAGTTTAATTTTATAGCTGAAAATGAGAAAAATCCTAGTGAGAAACTAATATCAGTAAAAGTTGAAGATGATAAATTTTTCTTACTTTTAAAAGATGAAGAGAATAGAACTCTTTTAAAGTCAGATAAGCTTACAAGACCAGCTTCTATTTACAATGTTCATAAGGCACTTTTATCTTATGCGAAACTAGCTAAGATAGATATTATAAACTCAAATGTACCTGATGTACAAAAAAATGTACACCTTGAAGAGGTTACAGCACTAAAAAATATAGAGTATTTTATATCTAATTTTCCAAAAGATAAAAAAATATCTATTGAGGTTGGATTTGGTTCAGGTAGACACTTACTACACCAAGCACAAAATAATCCAGATATACTTTTTATTGGGATTGAGATTCACAGACCATCTATACAACAAGTGTTGAAACAAATTTCTATACAAAACTTAGATAATTTACTTGTACTAGATTATGATGCTAGATTATTTATGGAGTTAGTTCCATCAAATATAGTTGAAAAAATCTATGTTCATTTTCCTGTTCCATGGGATAAAAAACCACATCGTAGAGTTATCTCAACAAGTTTTATAGAGGAATCGAACAGAGTTTTAAGAGTTGGTGGACAACTAGAACTTCGTACAGATAGTGAAAACTACTATGCTTACTCTTATGAAACTTTTATAGCATTTAACAAAACAACTCTACACATCTCTAAAAACAGAGAGATTGCCATTAGTTCTAAGTATGAAGATAGATGGAAAAAAATGGAAAAAAATATCTATGATGTAACTATGATAAATGAAGAAGATTCTGAGCCTATATCTTTAGATGGAAGCTTTGAGTTTGATTCTTTTAAATCAATACATACTAAAGTGTTAGAGTTAAATAATATTACAAATAGATTCGATGGTGGATTTATCCACTTTGAGAGAGGTTTTAAAACACAAAATGGTGTTATGCTTAGAATCTCAATGGGAAGTTTTGATAGACCTGAACATCTGTATGTTCTTATAGAAGATTCTATATCTTACTATCCACAACCACCATTAAAAACAAAATCAAATATAAATGCTCATAATGTTCTAAATAGGTTAATTAATGGATAAAGTAATAATTGCTAGCAATTTATCACTTTCATATAATAACAATGAAAATATTATAAATAAAGCAAGTTTTTCTATAAACTCTGGTGGATTCGTTTTCATAACAGGAGCAAGTGGTAGTGGAAAATCCACACTTTTAAAATCTCTATATGGTGCTTTAAAACCTCAATCAGGTAGTTTAATTGTTGGTGGAGTTGAACTAAATGGAGTTTCAACTTCAAAAAGGAACTTACTAAGAAAACATATAGGAATCGTTTTTCAAGACTACAAGCTTATAAAAGAGTGGACAGTTGAAAAAAATATTATGTTACCACTAATTATAAATGGTTATGACAAAAGTATTACACAAACTCAAGTAGATAGCCTTTTAAAACATGTAAGGCTACAACATCAAGCAACAAAATACCCACCTGAACTTAGTGGTGGGGAGCAACAAAGAGTTGCTATGGCAAGAGCTTTATCACATAATCCTATCTTGATTTTAGCAGATGAACCAACAGGAAACCTTGATGAGTATTCATCTCAACTTATATGGAATCTTCTTGAGGGTGCTAACAATCAACTAGACACAACTGTTATTGTTGTAACTCACCATATACCAGATACAATGACAACAGATTATAAACATTTTCACATAGAGTTTGGAACAATAAATGAAGTCAATTAGTAACCATTTCTCATTAGTAGTAGCCCTACTTAGTATATTATTTACTATACAAATTTTTATTATTATAGATAGGTCAGTAGATTCATATAAAAAGAATCTTGCCACAACATACTCCGTTGTTGTAGTTAGTCAAAAAACAATATCTAAAGATAATATGCTATCTATTAATTCACTTATAGAAAGTTCTACTGAACTTAACCCTGATAATGTCATAAAAAGACTCAATGCTAATGTTGATGCTAAGAACATAGAATTACTTAAATTATCTTTACCTAAGTTTTACAAATTAAAGATGATGTACTATCCAAAACCTATTGAGATTACAAAACTTACAAAAGATTTACTAAAGCATAAATATATAACAAAAGTTGAAGATTTTTCTAATACTCACGATACAACCTATAAATTATTACTTTTAATTAAAAATATTATCTCTATTTTTGCTGGAACAATCTTTATTGTAACAACCTTATTAATCTTAAAAGAGCTTAGAATCTGGCAGTTTAAACATACAGAAAGAATGAATATAATGGGTTTATTTGGTTCACCTATTTGGCTTAGTTCGGCAGTTCTTTTTAGACTTGCTATTGTGGATGCTATTATTTCTAGTTTATTAGTATTTTTAATTTTTACATATCTTTCTAGTAGTTCTATAGTGTTGGAACATTTAGCAAATATAGGTATAGATATAATCATATTTGACAATGTTTATGATTTTGCTATTTTGAGTGCGACTGCTATTTCATTATCTATTTTACTCGCTATTATGATAGTTATAGGACATAAAGAAGAGGTATGATTCGTTTATTTATAATATTACTCTCTTTAACTGTTTTAGGGTATAGCTCTACAACAGTTAAAAAAATCAAAGACACCTCAAGTAAACTAGCTAAATCTAGTAAATACTATAAATCAGTAAACCAAAAAATGATGGCTAATGCTAAGGCAATACTGAGACAAAAAGATGAGATAAAAAAACAAAATAGCATTTTAAAACTTTTAAAATCTAAACTTTTAAATAAAGAACAAACTTATCAAGAAAATATACAAGAACTCATAGAGTTAAAACAATACAATTCTAAATTAAAATCTAAACAGAGGAATATTGAAAGTGATTTAGTATTTGTAATAGCAAAAAGTGTTTCTTTATCTGTTATATTAGAAGAAAAAAATGCTGTAGACATAGAATCTCTAATTGAATTTGAAGTACTTAAACAGATGCTAGAAGAATCTAAAAAAACAGCCTCTAAATTAAATAAAATTTATTTCACAAATGCTGAAAATATAGATAAATTAAATATGTATACAAGTACACTTGAAGTTGCTATTTCCGATATAGATAAAAAAAGAAAAACACTTTTAAGAATACAAAAGAAAAATAAAAAATCACTTATAAAATTAAAAAAAGATAAAGAAAGTTATAAAAAAGAGTTAAAGAATCTTATTAGTAAACAGAATCTTTTAAAGAAAACACTTGCTAAATTAAATATTATAAAAATTGATAATGAAAAAAGAGCTAAAGAAGCTAAAGAGAGAGAAGAAGCCTTTAAGGAAAGAAAAAAGATTGCCAATACAAATCTTCCAAAAGTAAAAAAACATGGAACAAGTTACCAAAATATTAAAACAAAAAAATACAAAGGTGCTAAAACAATAGCTCCACTAAAGTCTTATAAAATAACTAAAAAGTACGGGACATATACTGACCCAATTTATGGTATAAAAATCTTTAATGAATCTATATCCTTAAAACCTACAAAATCAAATACTAAGGTTCAAACTGTATTTAACGGAAAAGTTATCTATGCTGATAAAACTGCTGTTTTAGATAATATTGTAATTGTTGAACATAAGAATGGATTACATACTATATATGCAAATCTTTCACAGATTGCGCCAAATATTAAAAAAGGTAGAAAAGTTAAAAAGGGTACTATTATTGGTAGAGTTGAAAATGAGTTAATATTTGAGGTTACTCAAAAGTCTTACCATATAAACCCAATAAGACTTTTTAAGTAGTTTATTTATCACCTTTACTTTTTAATGTAAAGTAAAATATTCCAGCTATCACTAAAAAGATAACCATACGAATTGTTAAAGTTGTTATATCGTGAGTATCGTTCATTTTTTTCCTTTTATTTAGATAATAAATCTTTTAAAGATTCTTGAGGATTTTTTCCCTCTAGCATCTCATAAACTTCTCTAGCTATTGGTAAGTACAGATTCTTTTTTGAAGATATTTCATATAAAGCATAACTTGTTCCTATCCCTTCAGCAACCTCACCTATCTCTTTTAAAATTTCCTCTTGAGATTTACCTTTAGCTATTCCCAGTCCAACTCTAAAATTTCTACTCATAGTTGAAGATGCTGTTAAAAAGAGGTCACCTGCTCCACTAAGCCCTATAAAACTATCTTCCTTAGCTCCATAAGCTAAACCAAACCTTTGCATCTCTACTAATCCCCTAGAGATTAAAGATGCCGCAGCATTTTTCCCTAATCCTAATCCTTCACAAATTCCAGCAGCAATAGCTATAACATTTTTATAAGCTCCTGCTACCTCTGCCCCAACAATATCCGTAGATTGATACCCTTTTATAAAAGATGGTAAAAAAGATGTAAATTTACTACTAAGTTCTTCATTTAATGAGTTTACAACTAAAGCTGTTGGTAAAGATTGTTGAACCTCTACAGCAAAAGATGGACCAGATAAAAAAGCTATATTAGAATCCGGAATATAATTAGAATATATCTCATTTAAAAATCTTCCTGTTGTTGCTTCGATTCCCTTTGAAGCAACTAAAACTTTTTGATTTTTAAATACAAAATTTTTCTCTAACCATAAAGCAATCTCTTGCGCTGGTATAGTAATAACTAAGTACTCACACTCTAAAATCTCTTCCAAAGATACAAAGTTTTTTATATCTCTTGGAGTTCGTGAAGTTATATAAACATCATTTTTTTGTGAAAAAGCAAAAGCTAATGCTAACCCCCATTTACCTGCTCCAATTACACCTATTTTCATATATCTTTCCCTATTAATTGTTTAAACTCATTTATATCTCTTTCATATCCTACAACAACAAAAATATCTCCATTACGAATTGCATGATGTTTTGCTCTTGAAGAGTAAATAAATTCACTACTCATATCATCATTAATTATAGACAATAAAGTAACACCATATTTTCTACCCCACTCTATATCTGCTGGATACTTACCTTCAAAATAATCTTCATTATCTATCTCTACTTGAGCAATTTTTAAATCACTTTTTTCATATAAAATATTATGTAAAACCTCTGTAACAATAGGTTTTTCTAAAATATCTGAGATAATAGCAGCAGTAGTTTGAACCATAGGAATAACCTTATTAGCTCCTGCCATCGTTAGTTTATTGGCACTTTCTTTGTTTTTAGATAAAGCAATAATATTTAATTCTTTAAATGTTGCTCTAAGAGAAATAGTTAAAAAAATATTTTCAGCATCATCTTCTAACACACAAAATACTATTGAATTTTTCAAATCATAAATATCTTCTAAAAACTCCCACGTGTCCCCAAAATCAAAAATCTCAACATCACTTCTTTCTAATTCTAAATTTCTAGGCTCAGTTTTATGCTTAAACACTACAATCTCTTTATATTTAGATTGTATATTTTTAACAATTTCATTAGTGGAACTATTACATCCAAATATTAAAGCACTTACTTTATTCATTTTCTAATCTTTTTATGTAAATATTTTTTAAATTCTTCTATAAAAACACTATTACCAATTACAACTAAACAATCTCCATGCTCCAATATTGTAGTTTCTAAAGGACTAAAAAAGAATCTTTTATGTTCTTGTCTATATATACCCAATAAAACTAATCTAAATTTAACATTATTTAGTTCAGCAACAGTAATAAAACTAGATAGTATTCTATTATCTAGTAATATCTCCTCAATTTCTATACCTGTATAACCTGAACGAAGAGCATGAATAACCTCAAAAGCAACTGGATTTCCTGTAAATTCTCTAGCAATCATCCCAACAAATTCTTTTGAGTAAAGAATCTCATTTACCCCAGCAAATGAAAGTTTATCTTTATTAATATCATTCATCAATAACGACAAAATATATACATTTTTAGTAATAGAACGAACAGTTAAAGTTGTGTAAACATTTTCAACATCACTCTCTCGTAAGCATAATATTGCTTTTACTTGAGTATCTATATTTATACGAAGTTTTTTATAACTATCTATATTTCCTGGGTCATAATTTAATGCTATAATTCCATCTTGTTTAGCATTTGCTATCCTTTCAGGGTCTTCATCTAAAACCAAAATATGATGATTTTTTATAAGTTGTTTAGCAACCTCTTTAGCAATGTTTTCATATCCACAAATAATATATAACTTTTTAATTTTAGCTATATCATTTATAATTTTCATCTCTTTTGTTTCATCAAGTTTTTCATTAAAAGCAGAGACGACAATAGATGTTGTAAAAGCCAAAACTGCTATACCTGCTATAATAACAACTATAGCAACAAACTGACCAGCAGGTGTAATTGGTGAAATATCACCATAACCTACTGTTGATATAGTAACTATTGACCAATAAAATGCGTCAAATAATGTTTTTATAGATGAGCCAACAGAGTTTACTTCCATCACATATATTAATATTGATGAAACAAAAATAACTATACTTGAAAACATTAAGAGTGTAATAAATTCAAATTTTTTACTAGCTAATGCTGATGTAAACATATGAAAACTTCTAGCATACCTAAATAGTTTAAACACCCTAAAAAGTACAAAAATACGAAGAAGTCTTAGTTGATGAAAGAATGGAATAATTGCTAATAAATCTATAATAGCTTTTACAGATAAAATATATTTTAATTTAACTCTAAATATCTTATAAAAAGTATAATAAACTCGAAACTCTCGCCCAAGCATATCATCATTTTCATAATTTTTAATAATAATATCTGTAACACTACTTGTAACCCATAATCTTAAAATATACTCTATAAAAAATATAAAAGAGATTATATAAGTATTTAAATATAATAAAAAATCATTAAGATTATTTTTAACTTCGTGAATCAATATAGAAACACTTAAAAAAATAAGCATAATCATAAAAAAATCAAAATATTTTTTATATTTATATGTTTCGTTTTCTAAAAAGTTATAAAAGAAACGCTTAATTTTTTGATAAGAATTAGATCTATTTAAAAAATATGCCCAATCTATAATTAAACGCTTCATTTTCTAACTTATCTAACTTAATTTTGCTTTTAACAACTCATTTACAACTTGAGGATTCGCACTACCTTTTGATGCTTTCATAACTTGACCAACAAAGAATCCAAAAAGTTTATCTTTTCCACCTTTGTATTGTTCAACTTTTTCAGGATTAGCATTTATAATTTCATCACACATAGCTTCAATAGCACCTGTATCTGTAACTTGTTTTAATCCTAATTTATCTATAACAGAATCAACATCAGAATCATTTTCCATTAAGTAGTCAAGAACATCTTTACCCGCCTTACCACTAATAGTTTTATCTTCGATTCTTTTAACTAAGAATCCTAGTTTCTTAGCATCTACAGGTGTATTTGTAATGTTTATATCACCTTTAAGACGACCTTGAAGTTCACTTGTTAACCAAGTTGTAGCACCCTTAGCTGAGATTCCCTCTTCCATCATTGTTTCAAAAAAGTGAGCCATCTCAACAGATGAAGTTATAACACCTGAGTTGTACTCATTCATACCATATTCATTTATAAATCTTGCTCTTTTAGCATCTGGTAATTCTGGAATCTGTGAGTATTTTTCTATCATCTCGTCAGTTACAACAGCTTTTAGTAAGTCTGGTTCTGGAAAGTAACGGTAATCAGCAGCTTCTTCCTTACCTCTCATAGAACGAGTCTCTTGTTTAGTTTGGTCAAAAAGTCTAGTCTCTTGACAAATTTCTTCATCATAAACACCATCTTCCCAAGCTTCACTTTGACGAGCTACTTCTAATTCTATTGCTTTTTGAATAAACTTAAATGAGTTTATATTTTTAATCTCAACACGAGTATAAAGTTTTTCATCACCTTTAGGGCGAATCGAAACATTTACATCCACACGGAATGAACCCTCTTGCATATTCGCATCACCAATATCTAAATAACGAATAATTGAGTGAAGTTTTTTAAGATAAGCAATAGCCTCATCACCACTTCTCATATCTGGTTGTGTAACTATCTCTAACAGTGGTGTTCCAGCACGGTTTAAATCTACTTTAGAGATATCACCATCGTGGATATTTTTTCCAGCATCTGCTTCGATATGAGCGAAACCTACACGAATAGTTTTTTTACTACCATCTTCTAGTTCAATATCTAACTCACCATTTTGAATAACAGGAGTATAAAACTGAGTAATTTGATATGCTGATGGAGAATCAGGGTAAAAGTATGATTTACGGTCAAAATAAGATGTACGATTTATAGTCGCATTTATAGCTGTACCTAACATAACAGCTTTAGCTAAAACCTCTTTATTTAAAACAGGTAAAGCACCAGGAAGAGCTAAACAAGTTGGGCAAGTGTTTACATTTTGTTTATGATTAAAACTCGTAGGACACGAACAAAAAAGTTTTGTATTTGTATTTAACTGAACATGGACTTCAAGACCTATAACTACTTCAAACATAAATTTCCTTAAATATAATAATTAAAAGGATTCTATCTAATTTTAGCTTTAAATGGTTTTATTTAGTATGTTTAGAATAAAGTCTTTTAAGAAGTTCTGTTTGTTTTTTTGATTCAGCTAATCTTTGTCTATTTACTGAAAAAGAATCTAATGCTAAAATAATAAATAGTGAAGTAACAATATATAAAATTGTAAGAAAAATAGCTAGTCCAAGACTAATAAATAAGAAGATTTTAAAAGTTATAAGAGCACCAAAGAGGAGGATTCCCCATGATGCCCCAAGCAAAAAGCTTATAGTTTTATCAAATATATCTTTTTGCATAACTTAAGTCCCTAGTGGTCGTCAACAGCGACAGCACCACCAAGGTAAACATAAGTAAGCATCATAAAAATAAATGCTTGTAAAAATGCCATAAAAGTTAAAAGAGCAAATGGAATCATTGGTAATAACCATGGAGCTAGCATTAAGATAACCATTAAGAACATATCATCACCCTTTACATTACCAAATAAACGGAAAGAAAGAGAAACTAAACGAGAAAAATGAGAAACTATCTCAATTGGGAACATTAACCAATATAACCACCAAACTGGACCTAAAAAGTGTTTAAAGTATTTAATAACACCTTGTTCTTTAATACCAACATAGTTATAGTAAACAAATACAGAAACTGCTAAAGTAAGAGCAAATTCTAAGAAAGCAGTTGGTGCTTCAAACCCAGGGATAACACCAACAAGGTTAGCTATACCAACAAATAAACCAATAGTAGCAACTAAAGGAAGAAAACGAAGAGCTTGCTCTTTACCCATAACATCTGAACCCATTTTTAAAACACCAGAAATATATGCTTCCATTAAATTCTGAGTTCCCTTAGGAACAAGTTGAAGGTTTGACATAGCCATCTTAACTAGCATTAAAGCTATACCAGCAGATAGTAACATGTGAGTAATATAGATAAAAGTCTTATCGTGAGTAATAAGACCGAAGAAAGTAAACAGTTCAGGCATGTAATGCTCCCTAAAAATTAATTGCGCTATTATAATCTAAGTTGTATTAAACTATTCTAATAAAATAATATTTTTAGGGGATTTTCTCCTAGAATCTAAAAAATCACACTTTAATCTTTTTTAACATCTTTAGCTGTAAAGTTTTTACCAGCTATACTTTCTAAGAATACTGTCGCATAAGAACCTTTAGGAAGTGAAAAAGATATATTTAACTTACCAAAACCTTTTTCATATTTAGTTTCAATAGAACTAGGGTAAATAAGTGCTTCCCTTCTTAAACCTTTTTCTATTAAATATTCATCATCAAACTCTTTTTCTATCTCTCTAGCTTCATCTCTAGCACGGAAAACTCCACGACCACATAATAACCCAGTAGGAATCATCTTTTTAGATTGAAAATCTTTTAATGGTACTAACTTAGGTGTTACAAGCTTAGAATCTTTAACACTAAAATATATATCGCCATTAAGTAGTTTAAACTTACCATCTTCTTGACTTAAACTAACTCTTTCATAAAGCCATTCATTGAAAAGTGTACTTTGATAAACAGAGATTAAAAACTTTTTTAATTTAGCATCGGCAATATGTAAATCACCATCTATCATCTCTTTAGCTTGTTTTATACTATCACCATCTCTACCAAATCTTTGAAAACCAAAATAATTTTCTAAACCATTTTTTTCATTTTTTCTAGCTACTTTTTCAATTTTACCAGCTTTAATATCATCTATATTATAAAGATTTATGCTAAATCTATTTCCTTTTAAGTCACCCATCTGTATAGATTTGTTGTGTCTATAACTATTTAATATTTTTATTTGTGGATGTTTAAATTTTTTTAATGTTTTTTCATACTTTAACTCAACAGATAAGTACTGAGTTGTAGTCGCGTGTTTATCTTTTAGCCCAGCATACCCTATCTTTTGTGCGGGGATATTTAAAAACTCTGCGAAAATCGCTATCATATCCCAAGTTGTAAGCTCAATTTTTTGTACTTGAACTATTATAAAATTACCACTACCTTTAAACTTACCTAGTGGAATCTCATCTACTATAAAATCTTGTTTATTTTGGTAAAAATCAAATTTTACTTTTCCATTGTTTTGTAAATATATTCTTTCCATATTCTCTCTTTTTATATTTGTAATAGTTTCAACTCTCTATGAGCTACTGCTATATCTTTTTTAATCGCTTCTTTAAGTGTTGTTAAATTTTCAAATTTTTCATTATTTCTTATAAAAGAGATAAAACTAATTGATGCTTTATCTTCACAAAGAATCTCACCATCAAGTATATGACTCTCTATCGCGAAACTTCCATCTGTTGTGATTCTGTGACCAACAAACGAAACAGATGGGTGGTAATGCTCTTCACCGTCTATTCTAGTTAAAGTGACATAAACACCATCTTTTGGAACTAAAAAACCTTCTGATTCTATGTTAACAGTAGCAACTAACTCTTTTTTACCAAGCCCCTGTCCTTTTACTTGAGAACCTCTTATAGTATAATTATGCCCTAAAAATGCGTTAGCACCTTTAATATCCCCAATATTTAACTTTGCTCTAATCTTATGTGAGTGAATAGAATCACCATCTAAAGTAACCTCATCAATAATCTTAACCTCACCATTAAATATAGTTTTTAAATCATTAAAAGAGTATTTACGATTCTTTCCAAAGTGAAAATCATAACCAACCACTATTTTTTCTAAATTTGGAAATATCTCTTTTAGTAACTCTACAAAAGCGACAGCATCAAGAGTACGGATATTATCTAGTTCAAAATAATGAATTGGGTAATGTGAAAAATTTTCCCTTTCAGTTTTTGGAGTAAGATTAGCATACCCTGTCTCTATAACCACAATACATCCAGAATTACCCAACTCTGAAAAAAGTGCCTGATGTCCAATGTGCATACCATCAAATCCACCAATAGCAATTGCTTTTATACTGTTTTTCAAAGATTCTTCCCTTAATATTTTGTAACATTTTAGCATATAAAATAACTTTTATGATAAACTAAACAAATTAAAAAATAGGAATAACAAATGACAACAATAGAAAATATATATAAAGAGATGGAAATTTTAGTAAGTCAAATTGAGGGAGAAGATGCTATAGAAGAGGTAGATATTGAATTTGTCCCGTATGAAAAAAATACAACTGAACTTTTAGAATCTTCAAGTATAGAATCTTACCTAGAAAAATATGACGAGATTTGTAAAGATGGTTCTGCTGTTTTAGAGTGTTTTAACTTTACAGATTCTAAAGAGCTTAGTGAGTACATAGAGAAAGAAGAGTTAAGTTTTGATGACCTAAAACTAGAAACAGCAAAAGCCTCTTGTGAAGCTCTTAAGTTTCTTATTTATGAAGCAGAAGAGGAGGAATACTAAATATTTTAGTATTCTCCATTTAGTATGTTATCAATCTTTCTAATCTTACCCTCTAACTCTTCAAGTTCATTACTACATATATCAAAAACAACCTCAGAATCTATATCTACATAATGATGAGATATAAAATCTCTTGCTTTTATAATTTCACTCCAGTAATTTTTACTTGCTATTTTAAGTATAAGCTCTTTTTCTCTCTTATCCAAATTTTTTACAGATTCTCCAAT
>Ga0256837_1000753_pt1 | contig 25508 bp, 23 predicted proteins | sample 4562384metaG_FD_185976 | JGI IMG/M metagenome (GOLD analysis project Ga0256837, IMG submission 185976) | Hydrothermal vent microbial communities from Guaymas Basin, Mexico - 4561-384 | ecosystem: Environmental > Aquatic > Marine > Hydrothermal vents | place: Mexico: Guaymas Basin | collected... | reverse complement strand
GGCTATAGAGAGAGGGAAACGCCTGGTACCCATTCCGAACCCAGAAGCTAAGCCTCTCATCGCTGATAATACTGCACCTTTCAGGTGTGGGAATGTAGGTCGCTGCCTAGTTGATCAATTTTCTTCTTACTTTTTTAATTTTCTTTGATCTTGTTTTTACCTGAATTTTTCTTATTTATCTGCTTTTTGTATGCTAAACAGCGAAGTTTTAACATCGTTCTAAAGCAAATCAACATAGGCTAACGCCTATATTTTTAGTAAGTGAATTCTGCAATAACAGGAAGATGATCTGAGTATCCTCGTCCATAGTGACGTCTTGGTTTCCCCCATTTTATATACCATCTGTTAATAGATTTTTTCCTAAAAAGGTATGGTAGTTGTAGAGAATGAATTGAGCGGGATTTATACTCTAAACCTTTATTGTCAAGAAGTGCTGATGTGATTAAAATACTGTCCATTGCTTCTTTTTTCCCTCTGTAAATATATGAAAATCTTTGCTCTTTATCTAATTTGTCATACCAAAGATTATAAAAATCCCCCTTTGATATATTTGTATGAGTTGCATTGTTTTTATAGTTTATGGTGCCTAAAATATGGTTTATTCCTGTAATGCCATCTGTGTTATTGAGTTTGCGTTTTCTTTTAAATCGTATATATTCTTCATAATCAGAGTTAAAGTCACCAAGAGCTATAATATTTTTATCAACTCCTAGTTCTTGAACTCTTTTTTGGAGTTTTTTAGCAGATACAATCCGCATGCTCTCCGGTCCTACTTTACTTTTCCAATGATTTACTAGGATATAGAGATATTGAGAACCAATTTTAAATTTTGCTTCTAAAATATTTCTATATTTATAGGATTGCGTGACAGAAACTTCCATAGTTGAGATGAAAGGTATTTTACTTAAAAGAGCAACTTTAACTGTTGTGTTTTTTAGATTTGCTATCTTATAGTAGGGATAGTATAGTCCCATACGTTTAAGAGTATATCGAAGATCTTTTAGTGCTTGAAGTGATTCTATCTCTTGAAGTGCTATGATGTCTGCATTGATATCTTTAATAACTTTTGCAATATTTTGGAGTTTTATCTTATATGTTCTTGCATTCCAATTCGTTTTTGTATTTGGAATATATTCTGTGTACTCATGCCCACTTCTTTGCAGGTCAAAAAGATTTTCTACGTTATATGTTGCTATTTTCAATGTTTCTCCAAAAAGTGTAGTGATTAGCAGGAATAAAAAGAGAAAGAACTTCACTATTTTATTCCGTTTAGGCGCAGAAGTTGCTCTGGCTGGGCTTCTCTTCCCATTAGTTCTATGTAGAGATCCTGCATACTTTTTGCACCTCCTAAATGTAGAATGATATTACGGTATTTTTTTGCAGTTTGTGAGTCAAAAATACCTTCATCTACAACCTGATAGAATGTATCGGCACTGAGTACTTCTGCCCATTTATAGCTATAGTATCCTGCAGCATAGCCACCTGAGAAAATATGTGCAAAACCATTTTGAAACTTATTGTAAGCTGGCGGTTTGATGAGTGCGGTCTTTTCTCTAATGGAGTCAAGTAGATTTTGGACTTCCTCTCTCTGATAAAGTTTCGAATGGAGTTTAAAATCAAAGATGGAAAACTCTAATTGTCTGAGCATACCAAGTGCTGAGAGAAAGTTTTTTGCACGGACGAGTTTATTTATCATTGCATCTGGTAAGACTTCTTTGGTTTTGTAGTGTTTTGCAAAGAGTTTGAGTACTTTGGGTTCGTAAGCAAAGTTTTCCAAAAATTGGCTTGGGTATTCGACTGCATCCCATTCTACACCATTGACACCACTGACTTCATTCTCTTTGATAACACTGAGAAGATGGTGAATAGTATGTCCCATCTCATGAAAGAGTGTTACTACGTCATCATGACGTAAAAGTGAGGGTTGCTCTTTGCTAGAAGGTGGAAAGTTACATACAACAAAAGCAGAGGCGAGTTGTTCTTCTCCTTGTAAGTTTGTTGCGTGAGACTGCCAGTTGTGCATCCATGCTCCACCGCGTTTAGATTCTCTAGCTTCAAGGTCAAAATAGACTCTTGCTTTTAAAGTGTTACTTTCATACACATCATAGGCATAAGCTTTTTCATGCCAAAGTTTTTCATCGACCTCTTTAAAGGTAATATCAAAGAGTTTTTCTAAAAATGTAAACATTCCGCTTAGAACATTTCTTTGTTCAAAATAGGGGCGGTACTCCTCTTCATCAAGAGCATACTGCTCTTTTTTAAGCACTTCACTGTAAAAGGCAGTATCATGACTCTCGAGTGGATGTGGTGCTATGGCTTGTAGCTCTTGGAGTTCTTTTTTTGCTTGCTTAATGGAGTTGTCAAGCAGTGTTTCTAAAAAGCCAAGAACACTCTTTTTATCTTTTGCCATTTTTGAAGCGAGTGAATACTCGACATAGTTTTTAAAGCCTAAGAGTTTGCTCATCTGCTGACGCAGGAGTAAAATCTCATCAATGATTTTTGCATTCTGTGGTGCACGTGAGGTATAAGCTCTGTAGAGCTCTTCACGGATAGCTCTATTTGGTCCGTATGTCATATAGGCTATGTATGAGGGCATCTGTAGGGTTAGCTTGTATTGAACCTTGCCTTCTTCATCTGTAAATTTTGCTGCCTCTTTTTCACTCTCTGGCAGTCCCTCTACATCTTTTTTATCTGTGATGATGTATTCGTAGGCATTTGTGGCATCAAGAAGATTTTGGGAAAATTGGTTTGAGAGTTCACTGAGTCTGATGTTGATCTCTTGGAGTTTTTCTTTTGTAGTATCATCTAAATGTGCACCGCTGAGCTCAAAGTTTTGAATGTTAAGCTCAAGAACTCTTTTTTGTTCGAAGTTAAGTGTTGCAGTTTCATTTTTTTGAATTGCTTTAAAAGTATTGTAAAGTCTGAGGTCTTGAGAGAGTTTGGTGGAGTACTCTGTAATGATTGGGAGGGACTCTGTATAGACTTTTTGTGTTTCATCAGAATTATTTACTGCATTGAGGTGAGAGAGTGGTGTAAAGAAGTGTTCGAGTTCTTCTTCCATAAGTTCAAGTGGTTTTACAAAGTTTGCAAATGTTTTTTGCTCTTGCGTGAGGAGTGTTTCTATGGTTTGGTAGTTATTTTGTATTGTTGACTCTAAGTCACTAATGAAAGTTTTTAAGTTACAAGAAAATGGTAAGAAGTTACTCATATAATTACAGCCTTTTTTGTGTAATTATAGCATTTAAAGAAGAATATCAAGCAGAGGCAGAAGCCATACTGCTTAATATTGGAGTTTATATGAAATTTGTAAGTTTAAACTCTTTGTATTCTCTTATTTTATAGAGAATTTGTAGTCTAACATTGCCCAGAATTTCTGAGTATCTTTTGTGTATCCAGCTGCATCACCATGTGAGTAGTCAGCATATTTTAGTACACCTTTAAGACCATTTACCCCTGGAATTTTGTTAACATAGACAACATCAATTTCTGAACCTAAGTCATCAGTTGTACCACTTTTTGCATCAGCCATATCTTCATCGGCAGTAAAGTCGTGATAAATTGCTAATAATTTTCCAAAGCCTTTCGCTTTATATCCAAGACGCACGTTTGCATCAATCAAACCACCATCTGGCGTAGTTAAAAATACATCTGCCCAGCCATTAAATTTATGAGCTGTTGCTAAAGGAGTTGAAAAGTTTGTTTCTGAACCACTATCATTTCTACCGCTTAAGAATTCATAGTTCACACCTACTAAAATACCAGAGATATTAGCTCCTAAATCTAAATTATAGTAAGAAGCATCAGCTTGCCCTATTTTTCCTAATTTTCCTGGATTACCACTTCCATTGCTTTTGTCATTTTTATCGTGTATATCCATTGTCGCATCACTTTGTTGCGCATATTCAGCACGATAGTTAAGTTTTACAGCATCCATTTTTACATTACCAGTAAGGGCAATACCATATGTATCATGTACATTTGCAATCATATAATCATATGCAGTTACTTTTAACTCTGGCATTACAGTGTATGAAGCATTTAAAAGAACTGTATTTGTATCTGCTGTATCAGCTGCTCCAACACCTTGAAAACCATAAACCCATGCAGCTAAAACAGAAAGGTTTTTAATAGAGTTGTTCGCTACAAAGATAGAATCATAAGAACGCTCTAGTTGTCTCCAACCAACAGTACCAATGAAACGTTGGTTATCAAGATTTACTTGACCACGACCAGCATGTAATAGTGTATCACCAACCTTATAGTTAACTTCCGCATTTGAAATCATTGCTTTTTGTGGATCTAAGACCAGAGCATAAGGTTTGTCTCCATCTCTATAATCATGTCCATCTTTCGCATCATATTGATGTGAACCAAAGTTATTTACAGAGATAATTCCAACAGATGCAGTAAGACCATCTACACCCATTAATTTACCAGTAACTTTTAACTTTGTTCTTGCAGTAAATGCATTTGCATTTGAAGTATCTTTATTACCATCATCTACAAATTCATATCTAGGACGGATTTGACCATCTAATACTAAATCATCTAAGATGTTAATACCATCAGCAGCGCTTACACTACTAAAAGAACCCATAATCGCTGTTAAAGCAACAGCTGACATTGTAATTTTTTTCATTCTATTTCCTTCTTTATTTTAATGAGGCAGAAGCCTATATAATGTTAAGCTTAAAAATTTAAGCTAGACTACTCTTCAAAGGCCCTGACAAAATTATAGCACATTTTTTATGTATAAATTTGACATATATCAATGATTTTGAAGGCTTATAGTGATATCATTGTACCGTTAATGGACACCTTAACAACAGTTCAAAATTTATCTAATAGGAGAAAATATGTCACTTTCAAGAAGAGAATTTCTTAAAAGTTCAGCGGCAGCATCGGCAGCAGCGGCTATCGGTATGAGTGTACCGGCGGAGCTAGAGGCAAATGCAAAGACAGCTGAAACAAGTTGGAGATGGGACAAAGCGGCTTGTCGTTTCTGTGGTACAGGTTGTGGGATTATGCTTGCAACTACCGGAGAAGGAAAAGATAGAAAAATCGTAGCAGTAAAAGGAGACCCGGCAGCTCCGGTTAATCGTGGTCTTAACTGTATTAAAGGTTATTTCAATGCTAAGATTATGTATGGTGCAGATAGACTTACGCAACCACTTTTACGTGTAAATGAAAAAGGTGAGTTTGATAAGCATGGTAAATTTGCTCCAGTATCATGGAAAAGAGCTTATGATGAGATGGAAAAAAACATCAGAAAAGCGCTTAAAGCAAGTGGTCCTGAAGGTGTAGCTGTATTTGCTTCTGGTCAATACACTATTATGGAAGGGTACGCTGCTCAGAAAATGATGAAGGGTGGATTCAGATCAAATGCGATCGATCCAAATGCTCGTCACTGTATGGCATCTGCGGTTGTTGGTTTTTATCAAACTTTTGGTATAGATGAACCATCTGGTTGTTATGATGATATTGAGCTTACAGACACTATTGTAACTTGGGGTTCAAATATGGCAGAGATGCACCCGATTTTATGGTCTCGTGTAACTGATAGAAAACTTTCTGATCCAGATCGTGTAAAAGTTGTAAACATTCAAACTTATACACACCGTACTTGTGACTTAGGTGACTTTAACATCATCTTTAGACCAAATACTGACCTTGCTCTATGGAACTACCTTGCTCGTGAGATTGTTTACAATCATCCAGAAGCTATTGATTGGGATTTCATTAAGAAAAATATCATATTTACAGCTGGCCCTGTAAATATTGGGTATGGTTTTAGACGTGCTGGTGAAAAATCTGTAACTCCTGTTCGCCCTGACGGTAGTGCGGGTAAATATGATGCTAAAGAGATGGAAATCTATAATAAAGAGATGAGTAAAGTTGTTTCTGAATTAGAGGGTCCTGCATTAGAACCATATGGTTATAAAGCTGGTGATGTTATGCACAATACACCTGGTACATTGAAACACTGGGAAATCACTTTTGAAGATTATAAAAAATCTTTAGAGCCATATACATTGGATTATACAGCTAAACTTGTTAAAGGTGATCCTGATGAGTCATTAGAGAGTTTCAAAAAGAAACTTAAAGATTTAGCAGCACTTTACATTGAAAAAGATAGAAAAGTAGTCAGTTTCTGGACTATGGGTATGAACCAACATACACGTGGTACATGGGATAATACACTTTCATACAACGTTCACTTTATGTTGAACAAACAAGCTCGTCCAGGTTCTGGAGCATTCTCTTTAACTGGTCAACCTTCAGCTTGTGGTACTGCTCGTGAAGTTGGTACATTCTGTCACCGTTTACCGGCTGATATGATGGTTAAAAACCCTAAACACAGAGCGAAAACGGAAAAAGGATGGCATATTCCTGCTGGAACATTGAATCCTGTAGGTAATCAGCATATTATGAAAATTCACCGTGATATTGAAGATGGTGTTGTTAAATTTGCATGGGTAAATGTTTGTAATGCTTACCAAGATTCTGCCAATGCAAAACACTGGATTAAAGCAGCTCGTGAGATGGATAACTTTATTGTAACGTCTGATGGGTATCCTGGTATTTCTGCAATGGTATCTGACCTTATTTTACCATCTGCGATGATTTATGAAAAATGGGGTGCTTACGGAAATGCGGAGAGACGTTCTCAACACTGGAGACAACAAGTTCTTCCTGTTGGAGATGCTATGAGTGATACTTGGCAGTGGGTTGAACTTTCTAAACGTTTTACTGTTGATGATCTATGGGGTGAATATACTCTTAGAAATGGTAAAAAACTTCCTGATGTTCGTAAAGAAGCATATAAAATGGGTTATAAACCAGATACAACTATGTTTGAAATTTTATACGCAAATGATAGAGCGAAAAAATATAAAATTGACATGGATTCTTTCCCACAAAAAGGGTATGATAATACTGAATGTAATGGTGATGAGAGAAATGTTGTTGGTACTGATGGAAAAGTTTTCAAAGGTTATGGTTTCATGCTTCATCAATACCTTTGGGAAGAGTATGCGGCATTTGGTCGTGGTCATGGTCATGACTTGGCAGACTTTGTTACTTACCATAAAGTTCGTGGACTTAAATGGCCAGTTGTCAATGGTAAAGAGACTGCATGGAGATTTAATGTTAAATTTGACCCATATGCAGCAAAACATGCTCAGAAAAATGGTAGAGGTAGTGAATTTGCATTCTACGGACCACTTGCTAAAGCATTACCACATGGTAACTTAAAAGGTGTTCAAGATAAAAAGAAAAAACCATTAACTGATAAAGCAAAAATATTTGCTCGTCCTTATATGGATCCACCAGAAATGCCAGATGAAACATATGACCTTTGGTTATGTACAGGTCGTGTACTTGAACACTGGCACTCTGGAACTATGACTATGCGTGTACCTGAACTTTATCGTGCAGTTCCAGAAGCATTAGTTTATATGAATCCTGATGCAGCACATGATAGAGGTCTTAAAGATGGTGACCTTTGTTGGGTAGAATCTCGTCGTGGTAAAGTAAGAGCACGTGTTGAAACTCGTGGTCGTAACAGACCTCCAAAACCATTAGTATTTGTACCTTGGTTTGATGAGCGTGTATTTATTAATAAAGTTACGCTTGACGGAACATGTCCAATGTCTAAACAGACAGACTATAAAAAATGTGCTGTAAAAATTTATAAAGCATAATTTTAAAAAAAGGAAGTATCATTGTGAGTAACCATTCAAAAGCAAAAAAGCCTCTTAGCGATAGAAGAAAGTTTATCTTTGGAATGGCTCGTAGTGTTGGTTATGCAGCAATAGGTGGAATGGTGTGGAGTGCATACCTTGATGAAGCGAAAGCTTCTCCACTTGTTTTGCGTCCTCCTGCAGCCATAAAAGAGAATGACTTTTTAAAGACATGTATTAAGTGTGGTCTATGTGTTGAAGCGTGTCCATACGATACTCTGAAACTTGCAACGCCAGGTGATAACAAGCCAATAGGTACGCCGTTTTTTACACCGAGGGAAATTCCTTGCTATATGTGTGAAGATATTCCGTGTGTTCCAGTGTGTCCTAGTGGTGCACTTGATGAAGCGAGTGTTACAGTAGATGGCCATCTTGATATTAATGTAGCAGATATGGGGCTTGCAGTTGTTGATGAGAGCAGCTGTATTGCTTTTTGGGGAATTCAATGTGATGCTTGTTATAGAGCTTGTCCTATTTTAGGTCAGGCAATAACTATTGAGTATTCTAAAAATGAGAGAACCGGTAAACATGCGTTTATGAAACCTATAGTGCATGCTGATGCGTGTACAGGGTGTGGAATGTGTGAACAAGCCTGTGTAACTGAAAAACCTGCAATTTTCATTCTGCCACGTGAAGTAGCAATGGGAAAAGCCGGAAGTCATTACATAAAAGGTTGGGACAAAAAGGATGAAGCGAGACTTAAAGATGCTCATGCGATCCATACAACAACAAGAATGAGTAAGAAGAAAGCTGTTGATAAGCTTAATGCAGGATTTGAAGGTTTATTAGATGAATAAGATATGGAATAATTATAGATATTTAATCCTTAGACGTTTTACACAGATTGGGATTTTGGTTCTTTTCTTTGGTGCAAATGCCTGGGGATGGAAAATATTAGAAGGAAATCTCTCAACATCTAAAATCTTTGGGATCATTCCGATGAGTGACCCGTTTGCTGTTATGCAGATGTTGGCTGCGGGTGCTGTTATTGCGACAGATTTGCTCCTTGGTGCTGCAGTTGTAACGCTTTTTTATTTCCTTGTTGGAGGACGTGCATTTTGTTCTTGGGTTTGTCCTATTAATATGGTAACAGACAGTGCAAATTGGTTACGAAGAGTGTTTGATATTGACAGAGCACAACTTCAAAAACAACCAATTAGTAGAAATGCAAGATATTGGGTTTTAGGATTAAGTTTGATTGTCTCTGCATTGATGGGACTTGCCGCATTTGAATTTATTTCTCCGATTTCAATGCTACATCGTGGTATTGTATTTGGTATAGGATTTGGATGGGCAGCCGTTCTTATAATCTTTTTGTTTGATCTATTTGTTCTCAAGAATGGATGGTGTGGTCATATTTGTCCTCTTGGAGGGTTCTATTCACTTTTAGGAAAGTTTAGTTTTATTAGAGTACATCATATAGAAGAGAATTGTACTCTTTGTATGAAGTGTAAAGTGGTTTGTCCTGAAAAACAAGTGCTTTATATGATAGGTAAAGAGTCAATTCCTGTACTTTCAGGCGAGTGTACTAATTGTGCGCGATGTATTGAAGTGTGTGAAGATGATGCTTTAAGATTCTCAATAAGAGATTTTATTCAAAATAAAAAAACGGGAGAGTAAAATGAAAATTTTAACAAAAATTACGATAGGTCTAGCTGCTTCAGCTCTGCTTCTTGTTGGCTGTAATGGCGCAAATACAGAAGCTAAAGCTGAAAAAAGTGTTGTTAAGCCAACAATTACTGAGGCAAATTTAGGTTATAGAGGTACAGATGATCTTTTAAAAGAAGATGTTGTTCCACCAAAAGTTGCGTATAATTCAGCAGCACCTGGAACAAGTACAAAAATTCCAAGAGCATTTCAAGATGCTCCACCGATGATTCCACATGATACTACTGGTATGCTACCAATTACACAAGATAATAATCAGTGTATTCAGTGTCATATGCCAGATGTAGCGGCATCTATGGGTGCAACGCCAATTCCGGTTTCTCACTTTACAAACTTCAGACCAAAAACTGCAGTTAAAGGTGATAAAATTCTTAAAAATGGTAAAGCAGTTAAAAATACATCATCTGATAAATTAGCGAATGTATCTATTGAAGTAGATGAAAGCCATCAAAAACTTTATGCAGGTAGATATAACTGTTCTCAATGTCACGCTCCTCAATCTACAAACAGTCTTGTAGATGAAAGCCATTTTACTCCAGTATATACATCACCAGACGGTGCTTCTAAGTCATCTTGGAACCAATCTAAATGGTTGAAAGATATCAATACTGAAGAGAGTAGTAAGTAGTAATGGAGAGAAGAGAGCTTTTTAGCTTTCTTTCTTCCTCTGTAAAAGAGGTGGTTAGAGAAAAAAAAGATGAGCCTGTCATTTTGAGGCCTCCATACTATAAAGATGTCGATGCTTTTGCCACAGAGTGTCAAAACTGTGAAGGGGAATGTGCCTCTTTGTGTCAAGAGCAGATAATAGTAATAGCAGAAGATAAAACACCGAGGCTTGATTTGAGCTCGCGTGGGTGTACTTATTGTGATGAGTGTGCAATAGCTTGTCCTAATGATGTGCTACTGTTAGAATATAAAAGTTTGATTCATGCTAAAATAACTATTAATGAATCTAAATGTTTAAGTTGGCGGGGTGTTATGTGTTTTTCATGCAAGGACCCTTGCTTAGAAGATGCTATTGATTTTAAAGCTATGTTTATGCCTAAAATCAATGAAAAATGCACAAATTGTGGCTTTTGTATTGGACGCTGTCCTGCAGATGCTATAGATATTTTGAAAGTGAGTTAGTATTATGAAAAGAATATTTGTCTTATTAATATTTTTGTCTTTTGGACTTTTTGCCAAAAACTTGGTGAACCCTACCTATGTGTATGAAGTAAGTTCTGGGTTGGTAACTGATGTATTGTATGCAAGTAATATGTTGTATGTATCAACAGATAATGGGAATGTAGAGATCTTTGATACGAAAAAGAGAAAAAAAGTAGATTATATAGCATTACCAAAAATTTATGATTTTATGGGTGATGAGGTTGGATCAAAAGTTTTTTCTATGGATATGCTTCATGGAAAATTGTTGATTTTATCTCAAGAGAGTGGAGGATTTGGTCGTATTCACCTCTATTTGGATCATAAATTACAAAAAGTTGTTTCAAAAGATGATATGTTGAATATTATTAAAGCAAAATTTATAGATGATGATACTATAGTCATGGCACTTATTAGTAATGATATTATTTCATATAATATTAAAACAAAGAAGAAAAATTGGGTAAGACAAGCTTCTATGTCAAAATTTTCCAGTTTTGCACTTAATAATGACAGAAGTATGGTTGCTATAGCCGATGAGAGTGGAGATGTTCATATTTTATCAACAAAAGATGGGCATATTGTTAAAAAGTTAAGTGGTCAAAATGTTGATAATATTTTTAGTATAGATTTTAAAGCAGATAGTGTTATTACTGGTGGACAGGACAGACGAGCAGGTATATATAACGTAAAAAGTGCAAAAGGATACTATAGAGAATCTCAATTTTTTGTTTATGGGGTAGGTTTGAGCCCAAGTGGTAAGATTGGGGCTTATAGTAGTGATATGAATAATAATGTTACACTTTTTAATATTGATTCTAACGCAGTTATAGGTAAATATGCTTCAGATAAAATGATAGTAAATGGGATTTATTTTATTAATGAAAAAGAATTTTTTATTAATAGTAGTTCACATAGTGTAAGATATTTTAAGATTAAGTAATACTGAGGAGGTTAAAATGATAGAATTTAATGAGAGTGAATTTTTGGTTGAAACTGAAGTGCCAGAGCATGAATTGATTATTTCACGTACAGATTTAACTGGAAAAATTACCTATGCTAATGAGACATTCTGTGATATAAGTGGTTTTAGTGAAGATGAACTTATTGGTAAATCTCATAATATAGTACGGCATCCAGATATGCCAAGCGCTGCTTTTAAAGATTTGTGGAGTACTCTTCAATCAGGTAAGCAATGGAAGGGTATTGTGAAAAATATGCGAAAAGACAAAGGTTTTTACTGGGTAGAAGCGATAGTCTCTGGAGTGTATAAAAATGGTGAGTTGGTTGAATACAAATCATTAAGAACACCAATTTCTTATGAAACTAAGCTCAAATATCAAAAACTATATGATAAAATGCGTGCTGAGAGTAATGAAAAGATTAGAAAAGTAATTTACGAATAAAAAGGATAAGTTTATGAATATATCAAGTATAGTAGTTCAAACAGTACCAAAATTTTTAGATGAAGTTGTTGAGAGTTTGAAAAACTGTGAAGTATGTGACTATCATCTTCATGATGAAAAAGGACGTATAATCATCACTATTGAGGGTGAAGATGTCAGTGAAGAGCTTGGAAAACTAAAGGTTATTGAAGCAATTCCTCATGTAATTGCTGCAGATATGCAGATGGCATATTCAGAAGATGAACTTGATGCAAATATAAAAGTGATTAACGAGAGTGATGCTGTGCCAAATCTGCTTAAAGATGAGAATGTAGATATTGATAGAGTCACATATCATGGAGATCTAAAGAAAAAAGATGCTGAACTTCAAGAGTTTGCTAAAAGTTTAAGCAATCCTGATGGAGTTGAATAATGGCAGGTGTTACTTTTACTTCTACGATTAAACTTGATGATTCTGATAAGTGGTTTATAGAACTTAGAGATATTACAGATCCTGATGATGAACGTGTTGAAGTCTGTTTTGATCTTGATGAGTATGAGACAAAGATCGAAGAGATGGGTGCTGACTATGGTGGGCATATTGATGAAGTTAAATGGCTTAAAGATGAGAATGTCCCACCTTTCATATTGGATGAGATTCGCCTTAAAATGGCAGAACAACGTGCAAAAATTGAAGAAAAACTTGGGGAACCTATTACTCCTGTTGCTGAGAAGGTTGAGGAGAAGTAGAAAATTAGAAAAAGCAGAACCTTCTTTAGAGTCTGCTTTTTTTAGAAATAAGTGCTTTGACAAGAGCATTTTTTATAGAGGTATATGCTTCTTCGTTTTGTTTGAGGATTTTTTTCTCACGCTGCAGCTTTCTGTTGAGAGTATCAAGCTCTTTTTGTAGCGCTATATACTCAGTAAGTCCATTTTGTTTAACTACTTTTTGAACTGTTTCTTCCTTTTTCTCTTTTAACTGTTTTCGTTTTTCCTGTTCTTTGAGTATCTCTTCTTTGAGTATTTTTTTCTTCTCTTCATTTTTTGTAATGTCAAGTTTATCGCTTAAGATATTAATAGAACGGTTGCTATGTTCTATCTCTATCTCCAAACTAGCTTTTTGGCTTTGAAGCATTTCATTGCTTTTTATTGGGGAGAGCCCATTTACATAGAATTTTTGTACTCTTTTTTGAAAACTGCTTTTTTCTTTTTTTAGTTCAATAATGGATGTTTTTGCTTTTGTGTAGATTTTTACGATACTGAGCATTGATGGTACTGTCCATCGTAGGCCGTTGTTTGCTTCGATGTGGGGAATTTTGTATTTAATACCTTTAACTACTAAGACATCTTGTGAATAGTAGTTGAGAAAATCCATCATATATCGATTTGAAATAGCAATTTCGTCTAAGATAAGCTCAGTAATATAAGTAAATACCTCTTTAAAATGTATGCGAAAAATGTAACCGGCAAATCCAAGAAAGAACCCATCTTCATCATCATAGATCATAATTAGTTTATCCAAGGTGATCGCATGAATATAGGCAAAGACGTTTTTTTCAAATTCGTCATTTGAGATTTTCTTTACAATGAAGTATTTATGAACAAACTCTTTTGCAACTTCGAAGAAGAAGTTTTTATTTGTATCTTCTTCAAAAAACTCATCATAAAAAGATTTCAACTCCTCTTCTTTAATACCGTTATATCGATTTTTGACTGTATTTTTATCTTTTTGGTCAACTTTTTTTTGAACTGTTTCATCAATGATTTTAATAAAAAGATTACCATTTTTACTGATGACGACAGCATTCTGTGTCAGCTCAAACGCAGCACGAATATAGGCCTTTATAAGATCTTTTTGCGCATCTTTTGGAAGAGGAATGTTTTGAAATAAAAACTCTGTTATGCGTGAGACAAGTGTGCTTTTAAGTAAAATTTGGTTCTCTTTGCCTTTGTAGTCATAAAGTACGCCATCTTCATATTTTTCAATTATTGCTACAAAACCATCTAAAATTTCTTCATCTATCTCTATCTGTCTATTCATATAATTATTTTATCGAAAAATCTGTTTTTATTGCTTAATAGGTTGATTTTTAGACTTTTTTTGCTACAATGAAATAAATAGATTATAAGGTGTACGATGATGGAGGGTGATTTTTATCAATATGCAGTGATAGTTCTTGGCTTAGTTGTTGTAGTGAGTTTATATTTTAATTTTAAATTTTTTAATACTATCAAAAGAGATAATGAAAATAGTACTGCTCTGATACGAAGCGCTTACTTTAATCCTGTCAGTGACCTGCCAAATCGTGCGAATATTGAGCTTGTTATAAGTGAACAGATCGACAGGGCTTTACGTCATAATCAAACATTTTTAATCACTGTTGTCAAAGTGTTGAATTATCATGAGGTAAAGGTTCGCTCAAAAGAGTTGGCAGATGAGTTTATACGTGAGGCGAGTGGCAGATTACTCTCTTCAATTCGTGATGAAGACATTATAGGACATATTACAGACGATGGTTTTATTATTGTTTTTAATGAGTATCTTGATGAAAGTAATTATCATATCATAATCAATAGAATAAAAGAGGCTTTTTTAGAAGAACCTCATATTGATACAAAATATCATATAGAGTATAATTTAGGTATTGGTCATTCGAAATATCCAAATAATGGAAGCGATGCAAAATTGCTGATTGATAAAGCAACACATAATGCGTTAAAGTAAAATAAAAGCCATTTTTAAGTATAATTCACGGATTTTTATAAAAAGGTGTATGCATGGCTAACAAACGTGTTTTGGTTAAGTTTTCAGGTGAAGCTCTTGCCGGTGAGGCAGGTCATGGAATTGACACACAAATTTTAAAGTATATTGCCCAAGAGATTAAATCTCTTGTTGATGCAGGTATTGAAGTTGGTATTGTCATTGGTGGAGGGAACATCATTCGTGGTGTTACTGCGGCACAAGACGGTATTATCAAGCGTACATCTGGTGACTACATGGGAATGCTTGCAACTGTTATAAACGGTGTGGCAATGCAAGAAGCATGTGAATATGCGGGACTTCAAGTTCGTATGCAGACTGCCATTAAAATGGAACAGATTGCCGAGCCATACATTAATCGTAAAGCAACACGTCATCTTGAAAAAGGTCGTGTTGTTATCTTTGCAGCAGGAACTGGAAATCCATTCTTTACAACAGATACGGCAGCGACACTGCGTGCCGTAGAGATTGGAGCAGAAGTTATCATCAAAGCGACAAAAGTTGATGGTGTTTACGATAAAGACCCTGCAAAGTACAGCGATGCTAAAAAGATTGATGAACTTACATATGATCAAGCACTGCAAGATCATATTAAAGTAATGGATGATACATCTATTGCTCTTGCAAAAGACAACAGTCTGCCTATTATTGTTTGTGATATGTCTATAAAAGGAAATCTTTTGGACATTTTAAATGGCAATATGAAAAATTGCTCAATAGTTAAATAAAGGAAAGTAAATGAAAGTTGAAGAATTAACAGCCAAGGTTTTAGAAAATAATCCAAATATGGATCGTTATCAGTTGGCAATTGCAGTTTCAAAAAGAACAGATGAATTAGAAAATGGTGCAACAAGTAAGTTAAGTGTCAATACAAACCATATCAAGTCATCTGACCTTGCACTTATGGAAATCGCTGAAGGCCTTATTGTCGTTAAAGGCTTTACTAAAAAAGAGAAGTAATCTCTTGGGACTGGATCAACTCAGTATTGAAAAGATCAAGCATCTTCGTGATGTTGATTCAGCATCAGCTTACCTATTTTCAAAAATACCCCCTACAAAACCTTTACAAAAAGCCCTCGATTTTTCGATAGAAGCACACAAAGAGCAGTTTCGAAAGAGTGGAGAACCTTATATTGTTCATCCTATTTTAGTCGCTTCCATTGTAGCAGCGCTTACAAATGATGAGTCTATGGCTATCTCAGCACTTCTGCATGATGTTGTTGAAGATACGAATATTACTATTTTAGAGATTGAAGAGAAGTTTGGACGTGATGTAGCACATCTTGTTTCAGGACTTACAAAGATTGATGTAATACGTGACAGTGAACTTGTCCCTTCAAATTCTGATGAGAAGCTTGTTGTATCGGCACTCTCTTTTCGTAAGATGTTGATTGCAAGTATTGAAGATGTTCGGGTCTTGGTTGTGAAACTTTGTGACAGACTTCATAATATGCTTACGCTTGATGCACTTCCTGCCCACAAACAAAGAAGAATAGCAGAAGAGACACTTGTTGTATATGCACCTATTGCCCACCGTTTGGGTATCAGCTTTTTAAAAAATATTTTAGAAGATCTGAGTTTTGGATATCTTTTTCCCGAAGAGAAACATCATATTGATAACTATCTCGATACAAACTATCATGCAATGGAGATGAAACTTAGTGAGTTTAAAGAATCTGTATCGCAGATACTCATTAAAAATGGTTTTTGTGAAGATGATTTTGAGGTACTCTCTCGTATCAAGCACCGCTACTCTATCTATCTGAAGATGCAGAGAAAAGGTGTCAGTATTGATGAGGTACTTGACCTTTTAGCTGTTCGTATTTTGACAAAAGAGCCTATCAAGTGTTATGATGCCCTGGGTCACGTGCACCTAAACTTTCGTCCGTTGGCATCTCGTTTTAAAGATTACATTGCTGTTGCAAAAGATAACGGCTATCAGACGATACATACGACAGTTTTTCATAAAACGGCAATCTTTGAGGTCCAAATACGAACATATGAGATGCATAAAACAGCAGAACTTGGCGTTGCTGCACACTGGAAGTATAAAAGTGGCGGTAATAACATCAAACTCGACTGGCTTGATAATTTACAATATCAAAACGAGTCTGTTGAAGATTTTTATGCTCTTATTAAAAATGATCTCTACTCTGAAGATATTTCGGTATTTTCTCCAAAGGGAGATGCCTTTACGCTTCCTCGTGGTGCGGTTGCACTTGATTTTGCCTATGCAGTACACAGTGAAGTTGGGAATAAAGCAACTGCGGCACTTGTTAATAAAACACGATCTTCATTACTCACTGAGCTTAATAATGGAGATATTGTCAAAGTTATAACCGGTGATGAGATCCAAACGCGATGCTCTTGGATAGATGCGGTCAAGACTTCTAAAGCAAAAACAAATATGAAGCTTAACTGTAATGCACGCTTGCGTGAGATAAATACAAAAGCAGCTATTAGTATTGTAGCAACTGCGATGAGTTTGAGCTATTCACGTGTTGAAGAGTGGTTTAAAAAGAACAGTTGTGATTCACTTGCAAATCTTGCAAATGATATTGAACAGTTTAAAAATGCCATCCATAAATATGTGACAGATATTAGTAAAAACAGCCGTTTTAAAGCATTTATCTCACGCCACAGGTTTAAGCTTAAAAAGTATGAATTCGCAGGTCTGGAAGTTTATGCTACTACGAGTATAAGTGATGTTGTTTTTGATTATTGTTGTCATCCAAAACCGGGTGATGAAGTGGTAGCATTTTTAGAAAAAGGCAAAGCACACGTGCACCATAAAATGTGTTCCAATGCAGCAAAAAAACTTGAGCAAAATGAGCCGATGGTATTTGTTAAATGGACACAGGAAAATTTATTTCGTTACAAGTTAATAGCTTCTTTGCATAATGAAAAGGGTGCATTGGCTGAATTTTTAACATATCTTGTGAAATTAAATATTGATATATTATCGATTGAGCTTGGAAAAGAACATTCTGATTATATTCAATATTGTGAGCTGATTTTTACAACAAAAGAAGCCGATATTAATAGACTTCGTGTTAAAATAGAGTCAAAAATCAAAGTTATTCATCTTGTGCGTAGTGATGATGCTTATAAAAATTAATAAATTTCAATAAAGAGAGAAAAATAGATGATAGATGAAGCTTTAAGAGAAATAGATAGAGGCTCAGCCGAGATTATAGATCGCGAGAGAATAGAGAAACTTCTAAAAGCTTATTATGATGAGGGTACAACATATACTGTAAAGGCCGGTTTTGATCCTACTGCACCAGATTTACATCTTGGACATACAGTGCTTTTGCAAAAGCTTGCAATATTTCAAAAATATGGAGGACGTGTACAGTTTCTCATTGGTAGTTTTACTGCAATGATAGGTGATCCAACCGGAAAGAATGTTACAAGAAAGATCCTCACGCAAGATGAGATAGTAAAAAACATTGAGTCTTATACATCACAGGCATTTAAGATTTTAGATAAAGAAAAAACCGATATTGTTTACAATAATGAGTGGCTCGATGAACTGGGCGCTGCAGGGATGTTACAACTTGCTTCTAACCTAACAGTGGCACGTATGCTTGAGCGTGATGACTTCTCAAAGCGTTATGCAGCAAATACACCGATTGCAGTAAGTGAATTTATGTATCCGCTCCTACAGGGTTATGACAGTGTACATCTTCAATCTGACATTGAGATAGGTGGGACTGACCAGAAATTCAATCTTTTAATGGGACGTCAACTGCAAAAGGCTTATGGACTTAAAAAACAGCAAGCTGTTTTAATGATGCCGATACTTGAAGGTCTTGACGGTGTGCAAAAGATGAGTAAATCTTTAGGAAACTACATCGGTGTTTCTGATGAGCCAAATGATATGTTTGGTAAAGTTTTAAGTATCTCTGATGATTTGATGTGGCGCTATTATGAGCTTCTTAGTACAAAATCTCTTGATGAGATAGCAGCACTAAAAGCTGGTGTTACAGATGGAAGTCTGCACCCTAAAAAGGTAAAAGAAGATCTTGCGTTAGAGATAACAACGCGTTTTCACAATGCACAAGCGGCGCAAGCTGCAAAGGCAGAGTTTGAAAAAGTACATGCTAAAAGTCAGATTCCCTCAGATATTAAAGAGTTTGAGCTGACAAGTGAGGATGGCTCACTCTGGATAGCAAAAGCACTCGTTGATGCTAAACTTGAGCCATCTACTTCTCAGGCAAGACGAGATATTAAGCAAGGTGGTGTTAAAATTAACCAAGAAAAAGTCTCAGATATGCAACTGCAATTGAGAACAGGTGAATATCTCCTGCAAGTTGGAAAAAGAAAATTTGCTAAAGTGAAGGTAGTATAATGAGTTTTGAACCATTAAAAATTGGAAAATATATAATTGAAAAGCCTATTGTCCAAGGTGGAATGGGTTTAGGAATTAGTTGGGATCAATTAGCCGGTACAGTTTCAGCAGAGGGTGGTCTTGGTGTTATCTCTGCTGTTGGTACTGGTTATTATAAGAACAAAGAGTATGCACATAAACTTGTTGCAGGACGTCCATTGAGCGAAGAGAACTTCTACTCTAAAGAGGGATTTGAAGCTATTATTAAAAATGCTAGAAAACTTTGTGGTGACAAACCACTGGCTGCAAATATTTTATATGCAATTAATGATTATGGTCGTGTAGTGCGTGATGCGTGTGAAGCTGGTATTGATATTATCATTACAGGTGCAGGACTTCCTACAAATATGCCAGAATTTACAGAGGGGTATCCTGATGTAGCACTTGTACCTATTGTCTCTTCTGCAAAAGCTCTTAAAATTATCTGTAAGCGTTGGAAAAAACGTTATGATAGAATTCCTGATGCGGTAGTCGTTGAAGGTCCAAAATCTGGTGGACATCAAGGTTTTACATATGAGCAGTGTAAGTTGCCAGAGAATCAACTTGAAAATATTGTCCCTCCTGTAGTAGAAGAAGCAGCTCTTTGGGGAGATATTCCAGTTATTGCAGCCGGTGGTGTTTGGGATAAAAATGACATCGAAGATATGTTAAGTCGTGGAGCTCGTGGTGTTCAAATGGGTACACGTTTTATTGGTACTTATGAGTGTGATGCACATGCAAACTTCAAAAAAGTACTGCTTGATGCAAAAAAAGAGGATATCGTGCTTATGGGCTCTCCTGTTGGTTATCCTGCACAAGGGGTTGTCACAAATCTTACGCACTTGGTAGAAAAACGTGAGGGACCGGCAATTAAGTGTATATCTAACTGTGTTGCTCCGTGTAATCGTGGTGAAGAGGCAAAAGTAGTTGGTTTTTGTATTGCAGACAGACTTTCTGATGCCTATGAAGGTAATACAGAGACAGGACTTTTCTTCTCTGGGACAAATGGATATAAGCTTGATAAAATTATCTCAGTAAAAGAGTTAATGCAAAAACTGACAGAGGGTGAATAAAGACTTTAATGCTTCGCTCTCTTGCAATCATACTTATTTTACTGGTATCTCTTTATGCACAAAGTGAAAGTGAGCTTTTAAAGCGCGCAAACACTTATGCAAAGTCTTCAAGTAAAACGGATCAGTTCCGGGCTTATAATGACTACAAAAACCTCTATCTTCGTGCTTTAATGGCTAATAATGAAAAGTTGAAAAAATCTGCACTTGAAGGTATCGTAAGTTCAGGTACAAAACTGCGTATTGATATTTCACAATATGCAAGAGAGCTTTTGCATATGCACTCTTCCTATAAAGCTCCAAAAAAACAGAAAAAATACACTAAAAAATCAAAAAAAATCAAAATCAAGTCATCACACAAACTTAAAGCAGTTCGTTGGAAAGATGGAAGATTAGTTCTAAAGTTTGATAAAAAACTGCGCAATAATCAGATAAATTATTTTACTCTTTATGATGCAAAAAAGAAGAAGTATAAATATATTTTTGATATTCACGCTTCGATGTTGACAAAGTCACAAACTTTGAGAAAAAATGGTATTGACAGAATTAAACTTGCACAATATAATCCAGATACCCTGCGGCTCGTTATTGAAAATCGCAAAAAGTTAACGATTCGTTTTAAGAAGGATGCTACAACGCTTTTTATTCGAATGAGTAAAGCAAAGAGTCAAGCAACATACAAAAAAACAGTTAAAAAAAGCACAAAAAAAGCACAAACTTATTATCATAAAAATAAAATAATCGTCATTGATGCAGGACATGGTGGAAAAGACCCTGGAGCATTGGGATATCATCACTATCGTGAAAAAGTAGTTGTACTGCAAATTGCAAAAGAGCTAAAAAAGATATTGAAATCTCGTGGATACAAAGTTTATATGACACGTGAGGGAGATAGGTTTGTCAAATTGAGAAACAGAACAAAATTTGCCAATGCCAAAAAAGCAGATATTTTTGTTAGTATTCATGCAAATGCAGTTGCTAGAAAAGATGCAAAGAAAGCATGTGGAATTGAGTCCTATTTTTTGTCTACTTCCCGCTCAGAGAGAGCAAAGAGAGTTGCTGCGCTGGAGAACTCGGCAGATTTGGAAGATATGAACTTTTATGGAAAGCAGTGCTTGTTAAATACAATAAATTCACATAATATTATTGCTGCAAATAAATTAGCGATTGATCTGCAACGTGGAGCACTCTCAACACTAAAAAAACGTTATCGAAATGTAAAAGATGCCGGTGTAAGAGAAGGACCATTTTGGGTGCTTGTCGGTGCGCAAATGCCGGCTGTTTTGGTTGAAGTCGGTTTTATTACACACCCAGCAGAAGCAAAAAGACTAGTAAACCGACAATATCAGCGTACGATGGCACTTGGTCTGGCAAATGGTATTGAGAGATATTTCATCAATAACTAAAGAAGATTACTCCTCTTTTTTGTACTCCAGATCTCCTGCGCGAGACTCCTTTTCGTTGATGAGACGTTCAATCTGCGTTTTGACCTTGTCATAACGGAATTGCTCTTTAAAACCTTGAATACGTCCACCCGCTGCATTTGGATGACCTCCACCATTAGCCCACTCTTTAGATATTTGCGAAACACTTACCTGATTATTCGCACGCAGACTCATGGTTCCACGTGAGCTTATATCAACAATGAAATCATACTCAGGATATTTTGTTAAAAATCCGTTACCGATGATGGAGGTGTTTCCAACGCCATAAGAGAGATACCCTCTGTAGCCTTTGTAATAGATGGTTTTTTCATCACGTGCACGCCCAAGAAGCTCTACAACATACTCGGTTGCAAGATTATCTAAAGTGTCATTTTTTTCACGTTTGAAAAAATCCTTTTTCAAAAAGTAGATTTTTTCATCTAAAACGATTGGGGCATCAGGCTCGTTAATATATTTTGCTGCTTCGTGAAGTAGAGAGAGTTTATATTGAGAGTCTTCTTCAGGAAACATTACACGGTTTAATTCACGTGTCTCAGTTACAAGACGCATACAGACTTTTCCGTACTCAAAATTTTCTTCCTCTTCTTGCTTCCATAAATCAACTGCATTAACAACATCAACATACTTTTGCATCCATGATGGTTCATCAAATTCAAAATGCTCTTTGACGTAATCATAAGTAATCTTTGTAGCACAGCGTGAGGTGTCAAGATAGTACCATTCGTATTTGTTTGCACTCTCTTCACCACTACCGTGGTGATCAAGGAGTTGGAGCTCTACGTCCATCTTCTTCTCATTTAGTTTTTTTACTTCATGCGTGAGCCATTTTGATTCATCAGCCGTAAGATTGAGGTCTGTTATTAAGATAAGGGCTGCTTCTTTTCGCTCTTTTATTCTTTCTAACATCAAGTCAAGTTTTTGCTTTACTTCTGCGCCGTAGTTTGCATTGTAGTTAAACTTTTTATAGGGTGTGTACATCATTACGAGTTGACAGCTGTAGCCATCGAGATCGATGTGTGAGAGATGATGGATTGTTCTGTTTTTCATTTATTACCTTTATTCTTGTTGAGTTGTTATGGAGATGGAGCCGAGTACTTCAAAAGTTGCACTTGAATCTATCTCTGCGTGAGAGAGTGTTACGACATCCAAAGAGAATCTTTCAAAAATCTCGGCAACACCGCGACGGATTTGTGGATCGACTATGATAATGACAGGTGAGATCCCTTTTTGGAGTATCTCTGCAGCTTTTGTACTTGTTGCTTGAATGAGTGCATTGATTTCGCCTACATTGAGCATAAGATTTCTTACCCCGTCTTGCTCTTGAGATTTTTGCAGTAGAAGTTGCTCTGTGTTTGTATCAAATGTAAGAAGTCGTATGACGCCGTCATCTCTTGAGTACATCTGTGTAATAACACGGGAGAGTTTTGCACGAACCTGCTCGCTGATGAAGTCCACATTTTTTGTATATTCGGCAATATCAGCTATGGTCTCTAAAATGGTAAGCATATCTTTGAGTGGAATTTTCTCATGCAGCAGTGATTTGAGTACTCTTTGGATAAGACCGATAGAGGCGACTTTAAGTACATCATCAACAATGACAGGATAATCATTTTTGATTTTATCAATGAGTGACTGTACCTCTTGGCGAGTAAGAAGATCTTCTGCATTACGCTTAATAAGTTCACTCATATGGGTTGAGATAACAGTAGCCGGATCAACTACGGTATAGCCGTTAATGATGGCATCCTCTTTTTGCTCGGGAGTGATCCAGAAGGCATCAAGTCCAAAAGCAGGCTCTTTTGTAGCTTCGCCTTGAATCTCGCCTGTTGCCATGCCGCTGTCCATTGCTAGAAATTTGTCGGGCTGTATTTCACCTTCACCGATAGTGATACCCTTAAGAAGAACCTGATATTGATTTGGTTTGAGATGTAAATTGTCACGAATACGGACTTGAGGCATTAAAAAACCATAATCAGAGGCAATCTTTCTTCGCATAGAGCGGATTCTCTCAAGAAGATCACCACCTTGTGAAGCGTCCGCAAGTTTGATAAGCTGATAACCGAGGGTGAGTTCTAGCATCTCTACTTTTAAGATATCTTCAAGTGCACTCTCTTCTTCTTTTGCTATCTCTTCATTCGATTTTTTTGGTTTGCGTTTTGCTTCTTCTTCGAGCTGCTCTTTTGATTTTTTACCTAGAATATTTTCAACATCCAAAATAGTAAGTTCGCCTTTTTCATATTTGTAAATAGACCAACCAAGCAGGGCAAAAAGCAGACCGACAAACATCATTGAGGCAGTAGGCAATCCAGGAACAAGAGCAAAAAGCACCATAATAAAACCGACAATCATCATGGTTTTTGCATTCCCGACCATCTGTGTTATTGTACCTTCGGCAAAATTGTCACCGTCACTTGAACTTCGTGTAATCATAATACCAGTTGCAGTTGATATAATAAGAGCAGGAATCTGACTTACAAGTCCATCACCAATTGTAAGGAGTGTAAAGGTTGAAGCACTGTCAGAGACACTCATATCATATTGAAATACACCAATGAGAAATCCACCAATGATATTAATAAGTGTGATGATAATACCGGCAACGGCATCACCCTTTACGAACTTGGACGAACCATCCATTGCTCCGTAGAAGTTTGCATCTTGTAGAATTTCTGCACGTCTTGCTTTTGCTTGGGCATCATCGATAAGCCCTGCATTTAAATCTGCATCGACTGCCATCTGTTTACCCGGCATTGAATCAAGTACGAAACGAGCAGCAACTTCTGCAACCCTTGTTGAACCTTTGGTAATAACCATAAAGTTAATAAGGACTAAAATAGAAAAGACAATAATCCCGATAACAAAATTTCCACCGACAACAAAATCACCAAAACTGGTAATGATATCACTGACAGCTTCAGGTCCTTCATGTCCCTTACTCAGAATCATCCTTGTTGTGGCAATATTGAGTGAAAGCCTGTAGAGGGTTAGAATAAGGATGAGTGTCGGAAATGTTGTTAGATCTGTTGGTTTTGGTACATAGAGCGATATCAAAAGAATCAGAACCGAGACGGCAATAGAGACAGTTAAGAGTACATCTAATATAGAAGATGGCAGTGGAACAATAATGATGGCCAGAATTGCCATAACAAAAAGAACGACACTTAAATCTCTTTGACCTATTAAAAAATTAAGTCCGGTTCCTACTTGCTGTCTTGCAGTTAATTTTCTTTTTTTTGCCAAATTATTTCTTTTTCACTTTATTCATCTTCTAAAATATCAGCAAGGCTGAGTTCGGCTAAAAAGAAGTCGATTTTGCCTTGGAGTTTATGTAAAAATGGCCAAATAGAACAAATTTGAGCCTTCTTTGAAGGGCAGTTGTGCATAGATGGAGAACACTCAAAAACTGCAGGTGCTCTGCCTTCAACACTTATCATTACATCTAGCATATTGATAGTCTCTGGCTCTTTGTTGAGAACAAAGCCACCATTGACACCTTTATATGACTTGAGAATGTCTGCCTTTGCAAGCGATTGTAAAATTTTTGCTAAAAAACTTTTTGAGATAAAGAGCTCTGTCGATAGAGTTTCGCTATCTAAAGGATCTTTTGCTTTTGCTAAAACGATAAGAGAAAGTATTGCATATTCACTGGCGCGTGTTATTAACATTGTTTGAAATCTTTATTTTTTGCTCTTATTATAGCTAAAAAAGTTAAAACTCTACATAGAATATCTATAAATAAATCTAAAGAATAATTCTGGTATAATCCCGCTTCAACTTCTTTTGCCTTTGTGTGAGAGAAGAAAATTATACCATTCAGGAGGCTATTATGGCTTTAGATTCGGCGAAAAAACAAGAGATTATCGCAAAATACGGACGTAATGAGAATGACACTGGTTCTAGTGAAGTTCAAATTGCACTT
>Ga0256837_1000752_pt1 | contig 25509 bp, 26 predicted proteins | sample 4562384metaG_FD_185976 | JGI IMG/M metagenome (GOLD analysis project Ga0256837, IMG submission 185976) | Hydrothermal vent microbial communities from Guaymas Basin, Mexico - 4561-384 | ecosystem: Environmental > Aquatic > Marine > Hydrothermal vents | place: Mexico: Guaymas Basin | collected... | reverse complement strand
GAGATGGCAGTTGTTGGAGCAACTGGACTTGAAATAGATAAGGCTTGTGAAGAACTTATTGTTAAAAATGGAGGAAGACCTTCTTTTAAAGGACTTTATGGTTTTCCAAATAGTGTATGTGTAAGTGTAAATGAAGTCATAATTCATGGAATTCCAGATAATATTCCTTTTAAAGAGGGTGATATAGTTGGATTTGATATTGGAGTTGAAATTGATGGATGGTATGGTGATGCTGCGATTACTGTGCCTATTGGTAAGGTAGATGAAATTTCTCAAAGTCTAATAGATGTAAGTCGTGATACTCTTTATCATATGATAGAGAATATTAAACCTGGAATGAGATTTAAACAAGTTTCAAAAATTGCCGAAGATTTTATATTATCAAAAGGTTATCAACCTTTAAGAGATTACTCAGGACATGGAATAGGAAGAAGTCCCCACGAAGAACCTCAAATATTAAATTATGTAGAGGGTAAACCAAATCAGGGTGATAAAATCAAAAATGGTATGGTTTTTTGTTTAGAACCTATGATATGTCAAGAAAGTGGAGAAAGTGCTACATTAGAAGATGATTGGGGTGTAGTTAGTGTAGATGGTAAGAGAGGTGCTCATTACGAACACCAAGTAGCCATCGTAAATAATAAAGCAATAATATTAACAAAAGGAGAATAAAATGGCAAAAGATGATGTTTTAGAAGTAGAAGGGGTTGTAACTGATTCATTACCAAATGCAACTTTTAAAGTAAAATTAAATACAGGACATGAACTTTTATGTCATATATCAGGAAAAATTAGAATGCATTATATTAGAATTGTTCCAGGTGATAAAGTAAAAGTAGAACTTAACCCTTATAGTTTAGATAAGGGTAGAATTACTTATAGGTTTTAATGATGAAAAAATTAATTTTAGCAGGACTATTTTTAAGTAGTCTTTTTGGAAATTCTCTTGAAGATAGAGTAAAAATTTTAGAAGAAAAAGTGTCTAAATTAGAAAAGAAATTAAATATTGTAAATAATAATCAAAAAACTTTAAAAAGAAATATTGTAAATAATACAGCTTTAAAATGTGATAAATTAAAACTTGTTAAATATTCTTATGAATATGAAGATAGTGGATTTATAAAGTCTTATAATTTTAAATATACAATAAAAAATGAGTATGACAAACCAATTAAATATATTTTTGCAAGTGTTGGATTTATTGATAATGATGAAATTAAGATGTTAGAAGATTATGTTAAAAAAACTATAACTATAAAACCACATCAAGAAAAAATAGTTAAAACTAATTATTTAATTGATGATGGAAGTTTAAGTGAGACTTTAAAAGATACACCTAAACAACAATTAAGAACAGAATTTAAAATATTTAAAATCAAATTTGACGATAATACTATTTTAAAATGTAATTAAGGGGAAATTTTAATTCCCCATCATTCTTTTTTTATAGTCTTCGAAAGTTTCTTCTCTTACTTTAATTGTAATTTGTTTCGTTGCTACTGCACCTTGATTATCTTTTACAGCCACCATTATTTTGAACTTTCCAGGATTATTGAAAGTATGTGAAAAACTTTTTGTTGGATTACCTTTTGCCATAGTTTCTTTACCAGCTAAGTTTATATAATAACTTGAAATTGTTCCATCTTCATCATTAGCAATAATTTTAAAATTAACTTTTAAAGGAACTATACCAGAAGTTTGAGAAGCATAAATTTGAACACTTGGTTTGATGTTTGTTTTTGGTTTAACATATACTTTTTTTTCTACAATTTTTTCTTTGATTATAATTTTTGGTTCAATTTTTTGCTTAATTTCAATTTTTGAAATTTGTGCTTTTTGTGTTGAATTGGTTTGAGTTGTTGAAGAATTACCTAAATTTATTTTATATAAATAACTATTTTTATAGTAGGCTACCCCTAAATAATTATTTTTGATAACAGAGTCACTAATCTCTGAATTTTCTGATAAAATATATTTTTTTAATGGTTTTTTAGAACTGAAATTATATAAAAATGCTTTGTTATCATCTAATATTAAAACATTATTTGAATCAATGATATTAAAATTATCAATCGAGTGATAATTACTATGTTTTGGTTGGATAGATGAGAGTATATTTGAAGTAATTACATCAAATTTTACTAATTCTTTTAAATCAACATTTGCTATAATAGAACTATTATCGCTCCATTTGATTTTTTTTAAATAAGATTGGTCAATAGTGTTTAATAAATTTCCTTTCATATCATATATAAAAATTTTATTATTACTATTTAAAGCAACTTTTTTCATATTAGGAGATATGGCAGCACCTATAATATATCCTAATGATTTGATAGTCAAAATTTCTTTACCATTTTGTAAATTATAAAATTTTTGAATTGATTGATATCCATTATCTATTAACACTAAGAGATTATTTTTTTCAATAAAGTTATAAAAATTTCCTTTTATTGTGGTTAATACATTAAAAGTTTGTGAATCTAATATAAAAATATTGTCTTTACTCAATGCTATAATTTTTGAACCATCTGTTGATATTTTTGTTTTGTATAATTTTTCTCCAGGAATTGTTTTTATAAGTTCTCTTTCATTTATATTAAATATTTTGATTTTATTATTATCATTTACTGAAAAATAATTACCATTTATATCAATAGTTTGAACTCTATTTTGGGTTGAAACTTTTAAAACCATTTGTTTATTTAAATTATTTACTTCTACTTCATTTTTTGGGGCATATAAACCTTGTGCTGCCAAAAAACTACCTAATAACATATAACTAACTATTTTTTTCATTATTTTCTCCTTATTTTTGTTAAATTGAATACGGCTCTACTTACACCATAAGTTGTATAACTTCCCAAAGTAATAGCAAGAGTCCAGATAGGGTATAAATATAAAAATGATGCTAAAATAATAATAAAAATCAATACTTTTAATTTAGCATTTTTTTGAACATCTATTTTTTTGAATGAAGGAAATCTAACATTGCTAACCATTAAAATCCCAAGTCCTAATGCTCCGATAAGTAAAGGAATATTTATAATATAACTTAATTGTATATTTAACATTATAAAACTTGCTAATACTGCTGATGCTGTTGGAATAGGTAATCCAATAAATACACCTGGGTCATTATTTTCAGTTGTAACATTAAACCTCGCAAGTCTTATAGCACCAAAAACAACAAAAAGACCTGTAATTAAAGCACCAAATTTACCATAATTTTGCCCTATACTAAAAAATAACATCATAGCTGGGGCTACTCCAAAGGCTACAATATCAGCTAAACTATCAAATTCAAGTCCAAATTTTGATTGGGTATTAGTCATTCTAGCAACTCTTCCATCAAGTCCATCTGCTATAAATGATAAAATTATATAAATAAAAGCTTTTTCAAATTTACCTTGACTTGAAGCTATTACACTCATCATTCCAAAAAATACACTTAAAGCAGTAAAAAGATTAGGGAGTATATATATTAGTTTAATATTATTCATTTTTTTAATTCCTCTATTTGTTTTTGTAGGTTATCTATTTTTTTCATATCTTTTAGGTAAAGTATTAAAATTATAATAATCGCTATATCTGAAATTATGTTTAAATAATCCATTTTTAACCTTTATTTTTTTAAGGAGAAACCAAGGGGATTAAATCCCCATTAACTCCTTGACAATCATTATGATTTTTAATATAATCACGATGATTACAAGAAACTCTTTGAAAGTTTTTGCTTTCATGGGTTTCTCCTTAATGTTTTTTTGTAGCAAATGCTACTCTGAAATTATATCATAAATCTCTTTTACCCATTCAACCGTTAATCCCATAGCAGTACTTTCATAACCTTGCATATTTTCGATATATTTTTTGCAAAATCCTTCCACTTTACAACCACCAGCACTTCCTTGCCAAGCACCACTATTTAGGTAAATTTCTAAATCTTTTTCATCAAATTTTTTAAATTTATATATAGTTTTTGATAAATTTTTATAAATATTTCCTTGAAATCCAATTATTTGATAGGTTACAATTTCAATATTATTATCACTTTGAATAAGTAATAATTTTTTTGCTTCTTCTATATTTTTTGGTTTTCTTATTAAAATTTTTCTATCAGTTATGATTGTATCAGCACAAATTATAGGAGTTTCATCTCCAAAACACTTTAAATTTGCTTCAAATTTCCCTTTTGTCGCTTCAACTACAAATTCATAAGGGTTTTGTGTAGGTATTGAATCTTCATCAAATTCACAAGCCTCTTGAATAAAAGGGATTTGTGCTTTTTTTAATAGTTCAGCACGGGTTTTTGAATTTGAACATAATAATAACATTTTTTTCCTTTTTAACTAAAAATTCAATTTAAATTCAAATTTTTTATTGACAAAAATTGTTTTTTTTTGTATTATTTCAGACCTACTTTGGTGAGGTAGCTCAGCTGGTTAGAGCGCTGGTCTCATAAGCCGGAGGTCGAGGGTTCAAGTCCCTCTCTCACTACCATTTAAAAATCAGATTGAATTTTTTGTTGGATTTCAAAAATATCTTCGATAGAATTTATTTTAATATTATGATATTTTTCTACATTTTCTAAAATTAACTTAGAAATATCTCCAAAACTAATATTTTTATTTATAAATTTTTTAATAGCAATTTCATTTGTTGTATTTATTACTACCCCTAAATCAGGATTTTTTATAAATTCATCTTTAATTTTCCAAATTGGATAGCGATTATTATCGATTTGTTTAAATTCTAATTTTGAAATTTTTGTAAAATCAATATGAGAAACTATCTCTTTTTTAACTTCTCCAAGTAAGGCAAAAGCGATAGGTAATCTCATATCTGGATAAGCAATATGAGCAGTTGTGCTTCCATCTACAAAATCTATAAAAGAATGAATAGTGCTACTTGTTTCAATTATCGCATCAATATTATCAATTCCAAAAAGCCATTTTGCTTCTATAACTTCAAAAAGTTTATTTACCATTGTAGCACTATCAATAGTTATTTTCATACCCATTGACCAATTAGGATGTTTTAAAACTTCAAGTAATGAGGCTGTTTGAATTTTGTCTATTGGATAATCTCTCAAAGCACCACCACTTGCTGTTATATTTAATTTTTTAATAGGTCTATTATTTAAAAGATACCAAAGTCCAAAATGCTCACTATCTATGGGTGTAAGTTTTGAAGTATCTACAAACTTTCCAGCAATTACTAAACTTTCTTTATTTGCTAAGGCAAGTTTTTTACCACACTCATTTGTTTTAAGGGTTGGTTTTAATCCCACTTCTCCAACAAGAGCATTTACTACAATTTCACTTTTACTTGTTTCAATTACATCTAAAATAGCATTTTCACCATATTTAACATTTTTAAACTCTATTTTTTGAGCAATTTCTTTACTTGCAACAACTACATTTTTTGGTTTAAACTCAGCTATTTGAGCATTTAAAAGTTTATAATTATTTCCAGCAACAAGTGTATCAATCTCTAAATTAAATTCACGAGCAATATTGAGTGTATTTACCCCTATACTTCCTGTGCTACCTAGTAAAATCATACTAAACTCATACCTATATAAAGTACAATACTTCCAAATAGATACCCATCAAGTCTATCTAAAACTCCCCCATGTCCTGGTAAAATATTTCCACTATCTTTTACATCTGCTTTTCTTTTTAGATAACTCTCAAATAAATCTCCAAAAACACTAAAAAAACTAACAAAAAATGATAATATTAAAGCAAACAAAAATCCATTGAAATATAATCCTGCTACACTTCCAAAAATTGTCCCAAAAATAATACCACCCCCAACTCCTTCAAGAGTTTTATTTGGAGAAGTTGGAGAAAATTTTCTTTTTCCTAAATATTTACCACTAAAATAAGCAAAAGTATCTGTAAAAGCTACTACCAAAATTAACCATACTATCGAATAAATTCCAAATTTAACATATAATCCAAAAAATAATACCATTCCTATCGTTGGATAAATAAAAGGCAAAACATCTTTCATATCCTCATTTTTGTAAGCTTTTAAACTAGCCATAATCATCGCTGGTACAAAAGCAACTAATGATACATCTTTTATTGAAAGCAAACTAAGCCATGTTAAAAACCCTAAAAATATGATAGTTTTGTTATTTTCTATCTTAAAAAGTTTACTAACTTCAAAAAGCCCTATTATATAAGCAATTCCTAATACTCCCCATATTAAATAGAAATTATTAAATGCTAAAATAACACTTAAAACAGCAATTAAAGCAATTCCTGTAAAAACTCTTTCTTTATTTCCAAAAACAGCATCTTTTAATTTTCTTATATCCATTTTTATCCTTTTAAATCAATATGTTTTAAATTTTTAGATTTTTCTCTTTCTTCCTCTTTTGTATGATGAGTATCAATTTCTTGAACCTCTTCTACTTTTCGAATCTCTCTTTCTTTATCATTTTTTTCTTTTGCATTTATTTTAGCAAATTCATCAGCAAATTTGATACTTGCAAGACTTTCAGCTACAATATGTGCTGGAATATACATTGTTTGATTTATATTTGTAACTTGTCCTATGAAACTCATTTTTAAATCCTTAATTTAATACTTTTGTAAGTTACATAATTTACATAAGCTTTTTCTTTGATATAAAGATTTCTTCTATGAGTATAATCGACAATTCCCTCACTTTCTCCACTGAAAGTTAAAGCAAGTTTTGCAGATTTTACAATTACATCATCTGGAATTTTCTTTTTATTTGTTTTGATAATTACATGAGCACCTTTTTTATCTTTTATATGTAACCACATATCATTTGCTTTACTTGTTTTTAAAAGTTTAATATTTCCTTTTTCATTTTTACCTACTAAAACCATAAAATCATCTATAAAAAACTGCTCAATATTATCCTCTTTAATTTTTGTTTTTTTATTAGATTTATAAATATTTAATTCACTAATTGTTGTAGTTTTATTTACACCATCTTTATAATTATCTAAAAATCTAATTTTTTCTTTTAAATTTTCTCTTTCAATTTTAATATTTTTAGATTTATTTTTCATTTTTTTAGAAAGGTTATAATAATAATTTCCTATTGTTTTTATATTTCTAAGTCTAGGAATAGGGATTTTGATTTGATTTCCTTCAAAATCTTCAACTTCTACAAATTTATCATATTTATTAGTTATTTTATCTAAATTTATCATAACTAAATCACCATACTTTCTATATAATTCACTTTTTTGTAATAACTCTTTTTCACTTTCAAGATTATTTAAAATTTTATTTAGTTTTTCTCTTTTTTTATGTATTGAATTTAAAATCCCTTTTTTTATTTCGTTTAATCTTTTATTATATTTATCTTTGAATAATTTTTGAGTATAAAGTGTAATATTTTCTATTTCAAATATTTTTTCTTGAATTTTTCTTGGGGGGATAGGGAGTAATTTTTCTCCAATTTCTACACTTCTAACTGATACATTTGGAGAAATATGGTGAAGTGCTTCAATAACTATAAAATCTTCATTTAAAATGATAGCATTTGTATATCTTCCTGTAAATTCAAATTGAATATAATTTATCTCTTTTTTGAAACTTAAATTAGTTTCTATTTTTAATGTTAAAATTCTTTCAACTGCTTTAACTTCTAAAAGACGAGATTTTGTAAGTTTTTTGGTAAGTGTTATATCAAATGGTGCATTAAATTTTTTACTTAAATCATATTCAATATCAATGTAAATATCACTATTTCCTTTTGATAGGTCAAAAAAATATTTTGTTTTATCAATTTCAAGTAAAATTACATTTTCATCTACTCTAATAGCTCTTTTGATAAATTTTTTCGTGGAAACTTGATTAGAAATTTGTTTAAGGATAAAGGCTTTCATTTAAACTCTTTTTGAGTTAATTATAACAAAAAAGTGATAAAAAAGAAAAAAGATAAAGAAATTATCTTTTTGAGAATTGAGGACTTCTTCTTGCTTTTTTTCTTCCGTATTTTTTTCTTTCAACTATTCTAGCATCTCTTGTAAGTAATCCATAAGGTTTAAGAAGTTGTCTAAGTTCTGGTGCATATTCAACTAATGCTTTTGCAATTCCGTGTTTTACAGCATCAGCTTGTGCTGCTTGACCACCACCATAAACTTTTGCTTCGATAGCTACTGCTTCTTGTTGTTTAGTTACCATTAAAGGCCATCTAACTCTAAGTTTTAAAGCATCTCTTCCACCTAAAAATTCATCAAGGCTTTTCCCATTTATAGTTAATTCACCATTTCCAGGTTTTAACCATACTTTCGCTACTGCTGTTTTTCTTTTTCCTGTTGCATAAGTTTTACCGTGCATTTTCATTTGCTACCCTTTACTTGAGCTGTATGTGGGTGTTCACTTCCAGCATATACTTTTAATTTTTTAAGTTGAGCTTTTCCAAGTTTTGTTTTTGGAAGCATCCCTCTTGTTGCAAGTTTAAATAGTTTTTCTGGATTTTCTTCTAAAAGTTTTCTTGCTGTTTCTTCTTTAACACTTCCGAAATATCCACTATGTCTATAATATTTTTTATCATCAGCTTTGTTTTCTTTTGAAAATTTAGCTTTACTTGCATTGATAACTACTACGAAATCTCCGCAGTCAATGTTTGGAGTAAAAGAAGGTTTGTTTTTTCCTCTTAAAATAGTCGCAATTTCAGTAATAATTCTACCAAAGATTTTATCTTCTGCATCAATTATTACCCAATTTTTTTCAATTGTTGGATTCATATTTGTAAATTTCATTCTATGCCCTTTTAGCAATTTTTTGAAATGAAATTATAACCTAGTTTTCTTAAAATTAACTGAATTTAAGCAAAATTTAAGATTTAAAATTTTAATAATAACTGAACTTCCCCTGCTGGAAGTCCTACTTCTTTTGAAATTTCTTCTATTGAATACCCCATTTCAAAAAGTTCTTTGATTTTACTTCTATTATCTTTTTTATTTTCTAATGAATTTAGATTTGGTAAAGAGATAGTTTTTACATTAGTTTCTAATTGAGATATTTTATCAAAAAGCATCTCTATCTCTTTTTGATTATGGTATTGATTTTGTTTCATTGTATCTAAAAGTTGGTGGAGTTGTTCTTCTATTAAAACTTCTACATTTTGAAGAGAGTTGTCTTTTTGTTGTTTTTGTATTTTATATATTTCTTGATTTATATTATCTAATGCCGCACTAATTAGATGAAATTTTTTATCAATCTCTTTATCTCTCGCAAACATATAAAAAAATAAAAATACTACTGCTAAACTTAATCCTATAAAAATTGCTATAGTAATATTCATTTTATCCCTTTTTGTTCTCTAATAATAGTTCTTTCTCTTGCTGCTACAAAAGCATTGTAATCTTTTAAATCTCTTTCATGCATTATTAAAATTTCTGCTACTTGCTCATCTATGGCTGTGAAATATATCGGCACTTCTCTTTGGGGAAAAAATGGTATATCTATCCTAGCATAATATTTCTGATTTGGTGTTAAAATTTTTTCTTTTAATTTAATATATTCATATCCAATATGAGTTATTTTTGCTGTATATTTAAGTTCTATTAACTCTTTTTTATCATTTTTTAACAAAGATAAAACTTCATCAACTTTTCTATGAAGTGCTGTCAAAAGTTCAATCGCTACTTTATCACTATCTCTTGTTTCTCCTCTTGCTTTTGCCATTTTGAGATATTGTCCTACTGGGTCATCAATCTCAGCACCAAGTTTGGCATATTCATCTTTGAATATTTCTTTATCTTCTTCAAATTCTATAAATAAAGGAGCAGGTATTAGTCTTATGTTCATATCTTATCCACCAAAATTAAAATAAAAAATATAACACCTAAATATCCATTTAAATCAAAAAAGGCTTTTGGAATATTATCTAAATTATCTCTTACAAGTTTTTGTTCATATATCAAAAATCCAGCAGAAATAAATAAAGCAACATAAGCAAAAAATCCAAGATGTGAATAAAAAATAAATAGATACCAAAAAATAATAGTTAAACTATGAAACATTCCACTCAAAGCTAAACTTGCTTCAAGTCCATATTTTGCTGGAATAGAAAAAAGTCCCTCTTCTTTATCAAATTCCATATCTTGTAAAGAATATAAAATATCAAATCCAGCTACCCAAAAAAATACTCCAAAAGCTAAAAATAAACTCCATTCAGGCACACAGTTACTAACAGCCATAGCACCCCCAATAGGAGCAAGTCCAAGAGAAATTCCTAAAATAAGATGAGCATATTCACTAAATCTTTTAAAATAACTATACCCACCAAGTACTGCTAAAATAAATGGAGTAGAATAAAAAACTAAATCATTGATAAAATATCCACCAATTATAAATCCTAAACTATTCCATAAAATAAAAATTTTCATCTCACTTTCACTAACTTCTCCATTTACACTTGGTCTATCTTTTGTTCTTTCATTTTTGATATCAATATCTCTATCAAGGTATCTATTTACACCCATTGCGAAATTTCTTGCAAATATTGCTTCTAAAACTACTAAAAATAACAATTTCCACCCAAACCAACCATCAGCTGAAACTATCATTGCCACAAAAATAAACGGCAATGAAAAAATAGTATGTTCAAATTTTACTAATTTAGCCATTTTTAATAAATAATTCATTTTATTCCTTTTAATTCAATATTAAATATTTCTTTTCCTAATTTTATAAATCCCCACAAAAACAATAGTGGAAAAATAATTCCATTTGATAAAAATATTATAATCATTGTATAACTATTTGTAAAAAACATATCCATATTATGTTCTATTTTTTTAGCAAAAAGTTTAATTTTATCCAGAGGATTTATATCAACTTTATCTATTTTTAATTCTATTATTTTAATTTTATTATCAATATTTAATAACTCTTTTTTGGTTCTATCTGAAATAGAAGTGTTATTATAATTTATTTTTGCTTTTAATTTATCAAAATAACTACTATTTTTAAGAGAGTTATCTAAAATTTGTTGTTTTTTTTGTTTTAAGTTGTGAAGTTGATTTTCTAAATTTAAAATAGTTTTTTTTGTTATCTCACTATTTGGTATAAATTTTTGAATTTCTTTATTAAATTTTTCATTTTTTTGCTGAATAGTAACTACTTTTTGTGCCATCATATTTTGATAAATATATCCATTTATGTATTGAATAGATGGAATAGCAAAACGGATAAAAATAATAAATATTAAAAATTTATAGAGAAAATTACTAAATTTTATCTGTTTATAAAAACTAAAAATTGTGCTTAATATTGTAATAGTCAAAATAGTATTGATTAAAATTGTTTGTGATAAAACAATGATTAAATTTTGAATACCAAGAGATATAAGAGAAAAAAGTAAAATCCAACTAAATCTATCTAAAAAATCGTTTATAGGATTTACAACTTCCCCTATCGCTACATCAGCTTGGACTCCAACTCCTACTAATAAACTACTATTTTCAATTACTGAAAGTCCTGCATTTATACTTCTTGTAATTGCCAAAGTAGTAGCAACATCTTTTGTAGTTTCTATATTTAATTGAGTAGCTTTTGTATCTAAAATTTTACTCCACGATAAAAATAATAAAATAATTAAAACACTAGATATAATCCATTTTTTCACTTAATTACCTCTAAAATATGTTTAGCTAAATTTAGAGCTTTTGTTCTGTGTGAAATAGATTTCTTTATTTCATCATCTAATTCTCCCAAAGTTTTATTATACCCTTTTGGGATAAACATAGGGTCATATCCAAACCCTTTATCCCCTTTTGCTTCATCAATCACATCACCATACATAAATCCATGGGTTGTATAGATTCCATAAGGAGTAGCGATAGCAATAGCTGATGTATAATAAGCTGGTGTTTTTTGAATATTGTTATTTTTTAATTCTTCAATTAACTTATTTAAATTATCTTTATCACTCGCTTCACTTCCAGCAAATCTTGCTGAATAAATCCCAGGAATACCTCCAAGTGTAGGGACAGAAATTCCACTATCATCAGCGATAATGATATGGTTAGGTAATTTTTCTTGGATTGCTTTTGCTTTTATGATGGCATTTGCTTTGAAACTATCTCCATCTTCAATTATCTCAAAAGGTTCAATTAAATCACTAAAAGCAACAACATCTTGCCCGAAATATTTTTTAATCTCTTTTATTTTTCCCTTATTGCTACTTGCTAAGACTATCATTTTGTCTCCTTTATCTTCTCTATTGCTTTTAAATATAAACTGCTATCAAAATTCATCTCTTTTAAAAAATCAGCCATATTTTGAACAGTTTTATCATCTATTTCATCATTCAAATCAAAAGTGTTAAAAATTACATAATTTGCTATTGCTAAATGTCTAATTTCTGGTAAAGAATTATCAATATTATTGGCATAATAGATACTATTTATAAGTTCATTACTAAACCCCCAATGAGTAAGTAAATTCGCACTTATCTCTTCTGTTGAGGTGTTTAATATCTCTTTTTCAGCAAATAATCTATCAAATTTTAGTAATGTTTTAAATTTTTCTTTATCAAGTTCATCTATTATTGGATTTAAAAATAGTTTTCCAATATTGCCAAGCATTGCCGCACTTGAAATAGTTATAAAATCACTAAAATTTATTTTTCTATACCAAAGAGTTGCTAATTTAAGTCTTAAAAAATTGATTTTATTAAATTTATCTTCACTTAATTCATAATTATCAAGTTTAATATTTAGATAATCACTAATTCCCAAATTAAGAGCGAAAGCGAGAGTTTTTTCTTTACCTAAAAAAGTGATTGCTTGATTTACAGAAGTTATCTCTTTTACAACTCCAAAAAATGGTTTATTTACAATAGAAACTAATTTTGTTGAAAGACCTATATCTTTTGAAATAATATTTGATATTTTTCTTAAAGAAATATCCTCTGTTATGTTTTTTAATTTAATAATAGTATCATTCAATGGTGGTAGTGTATCTATTTCATCAATTTTATTTTTAATATAATTACACTGGTAAGTATGAATAATTTGTATTAAACTTTCATTTAATTCATCTTTATCCATTTTATTAGATAGGAAGTAAATATTTTTAAAATTATCTAAATTTTCACCATCATTATTATTACTTATTACCACTATTGGTTTATCAGTTTTTTTTCTTATTTTTTGAATTATAAATTCATTAAAAGGGGCTAGGATGAGGTCTATTTTATTAACATCTTTAAGTTCTTTAAATATTTTTATATTTAATTCATCATTTTTTATAAAATATTCCAAAGTATCTTTTTTTAATAAATTTAAAATACTCAAATTTTTTATAATAGTTTCATTTATAGTAAGCATTTGTCTTGAAGATTGTAGTAAAAAAGTATCTAATACAATATTTTCAAATTCCATTTCATAAATTTCATTTTCTTGGGATTTTAGTGAATCGATTGCCATAATTAAAAAATCTAAAACATCTCCAGCTTCCAAAATATCTCTTTTAGTTTCTAAAATTATCAAAATATTATTAAAAAGTTCTAAAAATCTATATAATGATAAAGTTTTGTTTTCTAAAAGATTTAAAATATCTATTATTTTTTCTAAAAGTTCATTATATCTTTTTGATGAAAGTAATAATTCCCCATTTTCTAAAATAAATAATAGATGTTCTTTTATAATTTCTCTTTGAGATATAAAAAGCATAATATCACCCTTTTTTAATAAGGATTATATCATATTACAAAAAGAAACGAAAAAATTATTTCGCTTCCAATCCGTAATCAGTAGTTTCCTCTTTTAAAGCATCTGGATTATCTCTTAAATATCTCCAATAAAGCACAGGAATTACAAATAAAGATAAAATAGTAGATACCATTACACCAAAAATAAGTGAAACAGCAAGCCCTTGCCATACTGGGTCAAGCACAATTACACTTGAAGCTAAAATAATAGCAAGAGCAGTTAAAACAATAGGTCTAAATCTTGTAGCTGCTGCTTCAACTACTGCATCATTTAGGCTTTTCCCTTGTTTTAAAAGGTCATTTGTAAAGTCAATAAGAAGTAAAGAGTTTCTTACAACGATACCTGCTAAGGCAATAAATCCAATCATACTTGTAGCAGTAAAATAAGCTGGACTTCCCATTAGTGGTTCAGTAAATAAACTCATAATCCAATGCCCTGGTAATACACCAATAAAAGTTAATGGCACAGCTGCTAAAACAATTCTTGGTATTCTAAAGTTTTTATAATAAGCAACCATCAATAAGAAAATCATCACAACAGCCCCACCAAAAGCACTTCCTAAATCTCTAAATGTATCGAATGTAATTTTCCATTCTCCATCCCAAACTAAATCAAAACTTTCACCTGTTTTTTTATTTACAGCTTTAAGATTTAATCTTGGATTTCCATCATAAGTAATTGTATATCCATCAATTCCTTTATCTTTTAATTCAGAAAATAGGTCTAATAGAGCATAAACACTTCCTCTTTTATCCATTTCAGCAGTTACCATTACAATTTCTTTAAGGTCTTTGTTTGTAATAACCCCACCAAAAGGAACAGGCTTAATTTTGATAACTTCTGTTAAAGGCACCATTCTATGAGTTGTCATAGACATAATTTTTATTTTTTCTAAATCTTTAATAGAGTTTCTTGAATTTTTATCAAATCTTACAAAAATTCCAACTTGTTCTTTTTCAGACGGAATATGAGTAACTCCAATTGAAGCACCTTTAATCCCCATACCTAAAACATCAGCAATTTGTTTAGTTGTAATACCTAAAAGTCCTGCTTTAATTTTGTCTGGTACAATCTCATATTTTATAATACTATCATCAGCCATCACATCAATATCAACAACACCTTTTGTTTTTTTATAAAGTTGTTCTATTTTTTTAGCTAATATCATTCTACCTTCATCACTTCCACCACTTACTTCCATAAGTAAAGTAGCGATTACTGGTGGTCCAGGAGGGTCTTCTACAAGTTTAATATTAGCATTATAAGATTCTCCGATTTTTTGTAAAACAGGTCTTAATCTTGAAACCATATCTATTGAACTTTCACTTCTTTCGTGAAGGTCTTTAAGATTAACTCTAATTTCTGCTAAATTTTCCCCTTTTTTAAGGCTACTTCCTCTTAAAAGTCCATTAAAGTCAATAACTCCACCCATACCAATAAAACTTTCTAAATCAGTAATACCTTTTTCATTTTTCAATTTATCTTCGATTTTTGATACCACCTCTTTTGTTGTTTGAATAGAAGTTCCTGTTGGTAAATCAATTGTTATATTAAATGTATTTTTATTAGCACCTGGAAGCATTTTAAATAATACCATTTTTGAAGGTAAAGTCATAATTGCTAAACCTGTAAGCACAACTAAGGATAAAATAAACATACCTCTTTTCGCTCTACTTTCAATCATAGGTCTTAAAAGTGAATTAAATACTTTATATGTTTTTGTTTTTTTAATATCAAATGGTTCGTGTTCTTGGTGGTCTGGTAAAAATTTAACTGCTGCCCACGGTGTAAAGATATAAGCAACTACAAGTGAAGCAATCATAGCTGCTGGTACATTAAATGGAATTGGTGCCATATATGGTCCCATCATTCCCCCAACAAAAAACATTGGAATAAATGCCAAAATAATCGCCAATGTTGCTATGTTTGTAGGATTTCCTATCTCATTTGTTGCATAAATTGCAGCATGTTCTTTGCTTTTATCTCCCATTGAGAAATGTCTGTGAATATTTTCAATTACAACAATCGCACTATCCACAAGAAGCCCAAGTGAAAGGATAAGTGCAAAAAGTGTAATTCTATTTATTGTTTGACCTGCAAGCATACCTACAAACAATGTAGATGCTAAAATTAAAGGCACTGTAAATGAAACAATTAAACTTTCTCTAAATCCAAGCATTACAATAAGTAAAATTACAATAATACCAACTGATATTACTAAGTGAAATACAAGTTCATTTACTGCTTCATTTGCTTTGTGTCCATCATTTCTTGTGATTACAACTTCCACATCTCCTGGAAGTAATTTTTTAATCTCTTCCATTTTTTTAATAGTATCTTCTGCTACAAATACAGCATTTGTCCCTCTTTTTTTAGCGACAAAAACAGTAACTTGATTTAATTTTTTACCTTTAATTTTTTCATTTTCTTCAAATGATTGTCCAGCGATAAAATATGTATATTTTTTGTCTTGATAATTAGCAGTATCAGTAATAATTGCTATATCTTTTAGATAAATTGGTCTATTTTGATAATTAGCAACTAATAGATTTCTTACATCATTAAGTGTTCTGATAAATCCATTATATTCAACAGGGATAGAAAATCTACCATTTTCAAAATTTCCAAGAGGATAATCTACATTCCCTTTTTGTAAAGCATCTGCTACTTGACCTAAGGAAATATGATAAGCAGCAATTTTATCAGCACTTAGAGTTACATTAAATTGTCTTTTATGACCCCCTTTGATACCTACTACACTTACATTATCTACTTCTGCTAATGGAGTTAAAAGTCTTTGAGCCATTCTATAAAGTTCAGCATCATTATATTTTTCACTTGCCAAAGCAAAAGTAAGAATAGGTACTTCATCAATGTCAATAGGTTTTACCATAGGTTTCCAAGTTCCTTTTGGTAAAAGATTCATATTTTGCATAACTCTATCATAAAGTTTAGAGATTGATTTTTCTTTATTTTGTCCTATTTCAAATACAACTGTTACAACCCCTACACTATTCATTGCCATACCATAGATATGATCAACATTTGTCATTTCGTTTAGTTTTCGACTAAGAGGATCAACAACAATATTTTGAACCTCTTTACTACTAGCACCTGGATATACCACAATTACATTTGCACTTGGCACATCAATTTGAGGATTTTCTTCCCTTGGTGTCATCATTAAAGCAATAGCACCAAATAAAAATAGAACAAAAGCAATCACAGGAGTTAAAGGATTTTTCAGAAAATCCCTTGCTAATCTACCAGCAATATTAAGTTTTAATTCCTCTTCAATTTTTTGGAGTTCTTGTTTTTCTTTTAATAATTCGTTTTCCAATTTTTTATTATCCATTTAACTATCCTTAGTTTAAAGGTGTATCGTCTGTCATATTAGCAGGTGGTAAAATAACTACTTTATCTCCTGCATTAACACCATTTACAGCAACTTCTTCACCCTCTTGTGAAACTACATTTACAGGTAAAAATTTTGCTTTTCCATTTTCATCTATAAATACCCCTATAATACCACCTCTTGAAGTTAAACTATTATAAGGGATAACTATTTCTGTTTTGCTTGCTACTTTTACATAAATTTTTGCATACATTCCTGGTAATAATCCCTCTTTTTCATTAAGTGAGAATTTTACTAAATATGAGTGAGTTGCTGGGTCAGCACTTGGGATTACATTAGCAACTTTTGCATCTATTGTTTTGTTTATTGCCCCTATAAAAATTTTTGCTTCTTGGTCTTTTTTAATATCTTTTACATCACCTTCTTTTACAAAAGCTCTTGCTTGAATAGAGTTTAAATCTGCTAAAACTAATACAGGATGTCCAGGAATGGCCATTTCTGCTACTTTTGTCATTTTTCTAACAACGACACCATCAATTGGTGCTGTAACTTTTGCATATTTTTTCTGGTCTAATGCTCTTTGAAGTCCTGCTTTTGCTTGATTTAGCATAGCTTCTGCTAATTTAATTTGAGATTTTCTAAGGTTCATATTAAGTTGCATTTTTTCAAAATCTCTTTTTGAAACTGCACCTTTTGAGAAAAGATTTTTAAATCTTTGATAATCTTTTTCAGCATCGGCATAAGCAAGTTTTGCCATTAAAACACCATTTTGTGCTTGCATAACACCAGCTTTTGCTTGGTTAATCATAGAATAAATATCACTTGGATCAACTTCAAATAAAATATCTCCTTGATGAACGACATCACCCTCTTCAACATTCATTTTTTTGATATAACCCATAAGTCTAGTTGCTACCATTACTTGGTTTTTTGCATATATACTTCCACTATAATTTTTTGTAATTTTGATTATTTTTGTTTTTGCTGGTACAAGATTGTAAGCAAATACACTAATTGCCGTTAAGGCTACTGCTAAAATTTTTTTCATTTTGTCTCCTTTAATATTGAACTTCCAATTGCTAATTCTAATTCAGCTGCTGCTATTGCTTGGTCATATTTTGCTTTGATAAGTTCTGCATCAGCTTTTTGAGATTCGGCTTGTTTCATAAGTAAAATAGCAATATTTACTAATCCATTTTTATACATCTCTTTGTATTGATTTAATACAGATTTAGCTAAATCTCTATTCGTAATTTTTACTTTTATTATAGAAGTTTTAGCTTGTAAATTTAAAAGTTTTTGTTCTACATCCACTTTAATCCCATTTTGCATATGTTTATAATATAAAGCAGTTTGGTTTGATTGAATTTTTGATTTTTGAAGTTCCTCTTTTTTACCTGCATCTATGAAATTATAAGTAATATTTGCTGCTAATAAATAATAATCTTTATCACTTTTTAAATTCATTAAAGAATCATCATTAAATCCATATTCTAAATGAAAACCTGCTGTTGGATATTTCACACTTTCATCCATTTTTACTTTTTTCTTCATAGTTTTTACATTTTCATTCATCCATTTAATATCATTTCTGCTATTAAGTGCTTCTGTTTGTAAAATTTTTAAATCACTCTCAGGCGAGATAATAACTTTGAAATCTTTTACATCAGTAATATCACTTTTTCCTGTTAAAAATCTTAAATAAGCAAGTGCTAAATTATATTGATTTTTTGCTTCTATCATTTTAGCATCTACATCACTATCTCTTGCTTGGGCACTTAAAACATCACTTTGGACTATCATTCCTTGTTTGAATAAATTGTTAGTCATAGTGATAAATGAAGTAGTTGTTTCTTTTGCTGTTTGAAGTGCTTTAATAAAATATTTAGCAGCAACAGCTCCATTATAGGCTTTTAATACTTCAACTGCCAAAGCATTTTTATCTCTATTATATTTAAACTCTTTGGCTTTAATTTGTAAAGCTGAAATCTCTTTTGCAAATTTGATTTTATAACCTGTAAAAATAGGTGCTTCATATACAATTTTTGTTTTGAAATTTGTTCTGGCATCTGGATTGTTTAAATTTTTAGGTTTTACATCTAAACCGTTGCTAAATTCGTTTGCCCCAAAATCATTAAAAGTAGCTTCTCTACTTTCAAGTTTATTTCCAAATACATATAAAGCATTGTTTGTATTAGTTATATCTTCTGATATAAATAGTTTTCCGTAATCATAACTTTTTGCTTTTAGTAGGTCTTGTTTTGCCATTTCTACATTTAGTTTTTTCGCTTTTAGTTCGTTGTTGTTAGCAAATGTTTCTTTTAGTGCTTCATCAAAAGTGATGGTTGAAGCAAACATCATAAGAGGTGCTAACCCGAGTAATACTCTTTTCATAAAAAAAGCTCCTTTTTAAAAATTTATAATTTGAAATTATAGCATAAAAATTTAATTCATACTAAACTACTCTTTTATTGGGGATTTGGGAGTAAAAAGTATAAATTTTTTAAAAAATTGGTACTAAAACCTTTTTTACAAAAGGGGGTGGAGAAGTTTTTGTAAAAAACTCTTTTTTGTTGTTTATTATAAAAGTTTTTACCCCTTTTGGTATAGTAAAATGTCTTTTTCTTTCTGGATGTAATTTTAAAAATCGAGTATAAAAATATTTAAATACAGGAGCACTTATTCTACCACCACTCATTCTTTTACCTAACGGCTTATTATCGTCATTTCCAAACCAAACAATAGTTGTTGTATCTGGTGAAAAACCACACCACCATCCATCTCTAAAATTATTTGTAGTCCCAGTTTTACCTGCTATTTCTATCTCTTTCATTCTTGCATTTCTACCAGTTCCTTTTTTTACGACATCTCTTAGTATAGATATCATTAGATAAGTTTGTGAAGCTGATAAAATATCATCTGAACGGACAGGAAAAATAGATTTCAATTCTTTTTTTTCATTTTCTATACTTAAAATTAGTCTAGGTTTTACTTTTTGTCCATAATTAGAAAAAAGGGTATATTCTTCTGCTATTTTCAAAGGAGTAATTCCAAAACTTCCTAAAACTATTGACATATTTTCTGGTACTTTATCAAAACCAAATTTATATAAACCATTTATTACCGTATCAAGTCCTATCAAAGAAGTTAGATTTATAGTTGCTAAGTTTCTTGAATGAACTAATGCCATTCTTAGAGTAATAAATCCTAATGTATTTTTTTCATAATTTTTTGGTCTCCAAAATTTATCCTCTTCTGGTGTATTTCCTGGTATTTTATAAGTCCTTGAAATATCTGGTATTTTACTTGAAGGGTTATAACCTAAATCAAGAGCAATTTGATATACAAAAGGTTTAATTGCACTTCCTATACTTCTTTTTGATTGGATTACTCTATTAAAATTACTTTTTTTATAATCTACTCCACCAACTGCTGATAATACATCACCATTTGTGCTATCTAGTGTAATTATTACTCCATTTAAAGTAGGATTATCTAATTTATATTTATTTCTAAGTCTTTCATATCCCCATTTTAAAGATTCTTTTGCTTTATTTTGAACATCTAAATCTATACTTAATTTTACTTTATAACCAGCAGTTTTTATATCTGGATATATTGTAGTTAGTTTTTTTATTGCCATATCTATAACATAAGGTGCTTTATTTCTTGTAAGAGTAGAATTATAAACTTTTGGTTTTTCAAAAACTGCTTTTTTATATTCATCTTGTGTAATCCAACCTAATTTATATAATCTTTTTAAAATAATATTAGCTCTTGCTATATTTTGATTATACCGTTTTGTTGGGTCATAAAAACTTGGAGCTTTTGGTAAAGCTATAATCATTGCTATCTCTTTTAAAGTAAGTTTATTAAGGGGTTTATGAAAATATCCTTCCGAAGCAGTTTTAATACCATAATATCCATGCCCTAAATATACTTGGTTAAAGTATCTTTCTAATATTTCATTTTTTGATAATATTTGTTCTATTTTAGTAGCAATTAGTAGTTCTTTTATTTTTCTTTTAATTTTTTTTTCGCGAGAAAGATATATCATTTTTACTAATTGTTGAGTGATAGTTGAAGCACCTTCCACTTTTTTACCAGCTTTGATATCTTTGATTAAAGCCCTGAAAATTGCCTCTACATTAAATCCAGAGTGTTCAAAAAAACTAGTATCTTCTGTGGCGATTAAAGTTTCTATCATTTTACCAGGAATATTTTCAAATTTCACATATAATCTATTTTCTTTATCAAAAATATTGGCAACTAACTTTTCATTTCTATCAAAAAATTGAGTAGTCAAAGGGGGGTTATAATAGATTAGTTTTTCAGCATCAAATCTTGTGGAATTATATAGATATAATCCCCAAATTAACAAAGCAAAAAAAGGCAAACTTAATAAAATAAGAAAAATTATACCTATTTTTTTAAACATGGAAAGAATTTAATACTTTGTCGAGATTATTTGAATTTGATTTTAGATTTTTAGAAATAGTTTCTATTTGATTTGCTACTTCTATACTATTATCTGAAATATCTGTTAAAATATTTGCATTATTTATAAGTCTTTGAGAATATACACTCATCTCTATTACAGATTTAGAAGCATTTTTACCTAAAATTACAGATTTTGAATTAGTTTTAACTAAATTATTTAATTCAGATTTTATGATTTCTATTTCATTAGATATTTTATTTATATCAGTTGAGTTTTTATCTATTTGAGTAGAGGCATTATTGATTGATTCTAAAATGATAGCAATTGTGGCATTTGTAGCATCTAAACTTTTATGGGTTTTTTCGGCTAATTTTCTAACCTCATCAGCAACTACGGCAAAGCCTCTTCCTGCTTCACCTGCTCTTGCTGCTTCAATAGCTGCATTTAATGCTAAAAGTTCCGTTTGGTCTGAAATCTCTTTAATTGTTCCTAATACATCAGAAATATCTTTTGCTTGGTCTGATAAATTCATTAAAGTATTTAATAACTCATCTTCACTTCCTTTAAATTCTATAATTTCATTTACCATTTGTTCAAGTTGTATAGAAAATCCACTTAAAATTTTAGAAGAATTTATCACTGTATCAACCGTAGAAATTACAGCTTCTTCTGTAATTTCTAAATGACTTCCTATTTTTTTTGATAAGTTCTCGATATCTTTTGATTTTTGATTATTTAATTCACTACTTTCTTTTAAAGTATTTACTACATTATTTAATTCATTTGAGTGATTGATAGTTTTTAAGATAGAATCTTTAATAGTTTTTATAATATTTTGAATATTCGTAATAAATTTATTGATATAATCAGCTGCTGTTTTAATTTCATTATCATTATTTATAATAATTCTTTTTGTTAAATCAGCTTCTCCACTACTAATATCGCTACTTACATCAATAAATTCATTTATAGGGGTGATTACATATTTTTTAAGCAAAAAATATGCTACCAACTGAATACCAACTGCCAAAATAGAGTGTTCTAATAATGTTTTAAAAAAAACATCATAATCTGTAAAATATGTATAAGTTAAAAACACAAAACTCATAGCCAAATTGGCTATTAAAAGTTTTATATTAAAATCTTTTACAATAGAGTTCATTTTAAATTTTTCTCACATTAAATGCAGTTACTAAATTTAAATCATCAAGAAGTTCATATAAAATCTCATCTTTTACTTCTAAACTTACATTAACACCATTATCTTTGATTTTTAAAAGTTCCCCAATTACTGTTGAAGGAAGTGAAAAACTATCATTTATTTTTACAATTACATTTCCATTTCTACTTGCATCTTTAATAGAATTTACTAATATTTGAGAATCATTTATAGTTTTAATTACACCATCTACTTCTACTATACTTCCACTTTGTCTAATATCCATCATTTACTCCTTTTAAATTTTAAAATATAATTTTACAAAATTACCTTTTTCACTGTAATACATACCATCTGAAAGTTTTTTTAGCATTTTGATACCACGACCGTGATATTTATTAAACCATTCAGATTTTAAGATTTTACTTACATCAAATCCATCTCCATTATCGTTTAATTCAATTAAGACGAATTTTTGAGATTGTTTAATTGATAAAAAAGCAAATTTATTCTCACCATTATACTCAATTTTTTCTTCTTTTTGAATAATTTCGTGTTTATTTTTACTAATTTTTAATACAGAATGCTCATAACAATTTATTAAAAGTTCATTTAAAGTAAAAACTATTTTATTTACAATTTTAATAGGTAATTTATCATTTATCTTAAATTCAATGTTATTTACATAATCATCTACATTTTTTCTTGTTAATAAAATTTTTTCATCTAAAATATTTGTATATTTATTATTATCTTTTTTTAAATAAAAAATAGTTGTATCATCATCTGCTTCTTTTACATTTTCTTTAAAGTCTTTAATTAAATCACTTAATAAAAAGTGTTTATGAAAGTTTTGTTTAAACTTTACAAAATATGGATAATTATCATTATCTATCGATTCAAACAATCCATCACTTGCTACTAAAAAAGAATCAAATTTTTCTTTATATTCATCTATTTTATATTCTTTGGAATTTTGAAGTAAAGGTCTATTATTAGGTTTTATTTTAATAACTTCACCATTTGAGAGTAAATAAAAAGGAGGCATTCCCATATTTGCATATTTAATAATAGATTTATCTAAATCAATTTCTATCATACAAAAGCTTAAAGCCTCATTATCAAGCATAATAGAACTTGCATAATTAAAAGTGTCTTTCACAACTCTTTGGAAATTAAAATCATTAAATTCAATAGATCTTTTTATAGAATAATTCATAAATGAAACTGTTAAAACACTACTTAACGAAGCACTTACCCCTTTTCCCATTCCATCTACAATAGAAATAAAAAATTTATCTTCATCTATTTGTAAAGTAGAATAACTATCCCCACTTAAAATATCCTTGGGTTTAAAATAACTATCAGCTAGCCACTCTTTATAAAAATGGTTACTTACTTTATCTTCAATAATTTTTAGTTGTTTTTGAACAGCTAAGGTTTCTTGTGTATCTTTATATTGTAAAATTATTTCTAATTCTTTATGATGTTTTTTACTTTCGTAATAGTAATTTCTCAAATTTGCAAGAATATTTATTTTGGTTTTAAATTCAAAAAAGTCAATCCCTTTGTTCATAAATTCATTTATTCCATATTCCACAGCTTTTTCTTTTAATTTTGAATCAGTTGAACCTGTCATCATTACACAAATAATATCTTTATGTTTAAATTTAGTATAGTATAAGACTTTTAAACCATTCATTATAGGCATTTCATAATCAATAAACACAATATCTATTTCATCTTGCTTTACTTTTTTTAAATATTTTACATATTCTAATGGATATTGAAAATATTTAATATTTTTAAATCCCACACTTTTAAGCATAGTTTTTAAAGCAACATAAGAAACTTTTGAATCATCAACTATTACAATATTTAAATCTTTTTTATCCATTTATTAACCTTTTTAATTCTTCCAATTTTTCAAAATTTTCTGAAATTCTAGCTACTACTCGAAAAATAGGCCCTTTTGTAGTTGGAGGACGAATGGCTCCTACTAAAAATCCACTTTTTTGTAATTCTTCGTTTTGTAAAAGTATATCATTTTTAACTTCTTTTATCCAAATTAAACTCTCAATATTTAAAAATTCTTTTCTTTTTTGAATTTCTTTTTTATAAAAATCTAAATTATTTTTTATATCTTTTAAGGCAAAATAAGCATACATCGTATCAAAATTGCTTAAAGCTGTGGTATAGATTATCCCTTTTGCCCTATTTTCTAAAAATGAGATAATCTCACGACTAGCCAAAATATAAGCACCATAACTTCCAAGTGCTTTACCAAGTGTTCCAATTTTTATAGTATTTATTGTAGGAATTTTATATAAATCAACTACCCCCATCAACTTATCCCCTACAACTCCCACAGAATGAGCTTCATCAATTATCGTAATTACTTTCTTTTTTACTGATAAATAATCTAAAATTTCTTTTTTGACTAAATCTCCCCCCATTGAATAAATCCCCTCAACTGCTACAAACACACGATTAAAATATAAACTATCTTGAAGTTTTAAAATCAAATCTTCTAAATTATTATGTTTAAAATATCTAATCTCTGCTTTACTTAACTCAACCCCTACTCTTCCACTTGCATGATATTCTTCATCTAAAATGACTAAATCCCCTTTTCTCGCAAGTGCTTCAAACAAACTCATATTTGCCAAAAAACCACTCCCTACTATAATCCCTGCTTTATAATCATTTATTTCACAAAGATATTCTTCAAGCATTTGATGATATTCATTATATCCATTTACAAGCATACTCGCTTTTGCTCCATATTCATCACCTTTTATCATATTATAAGTTTTATCTAATACCTCTTGATT
>Ga0256837_1000751_pt1 | contig 25575 bp, 28 predicted proteins | sample 4562384metaG_FD_185976 | JGI IMG/M metagenome (GOLD analysis project Ga0256837, IMG submission 185976) | Hydrothermal vent microbial communities from Guaymas Basin, Mexico - 4561-384 | ecosystem: Environmental > Aquatic > Marine > Hydrothermal vents | place: Mexico: Guaymas Basin | collected... | reverse complement strand
CAATATCACATCTCCATTCCTCAACTACTCGTTGAGGAGGTTATTTCAAGACCCCTTAAAGTGCTTCACCATACCCTTTGATAGACTTATTCCTCAACTACTCGTTGAGGAGGTTATTTCAAGACGAAAACTTAACACCTTCCATTTTATTTATTAATATTCCTCAACTACTCGTTGAGGAGGTTATTTCAAGACATTACGGCTAATCGTCTATGTGGAATACTTCCTATTCCTCAACTACTCGTTGAGGAGGTTATTTCAAGACTTTCCCCACAAGCCGTTTGTTTCGGCATCTATACTGATTATATTCCTCAACTACTCGTTGAGGAGGTTATTTTATAGTTTTAACCCCTCAATATTAAACCCAATAAAGTGTGGTTATTTAGATGAAGCATCTCATTGGTGATATGCTAGTGCTAGAGATTATGAAGGGAGAAGTTGTTAGTGGAGATTGAGAGATTTTGGTAATTTATAGTTGTGTATGCATTCCCACGTATAACGTGAGAACGAGAAAAAGTGTAGCTAGTTGTTGTGTTAGAATTTAGATTTTACTCTTTTTACATTCCTTGAATAGTATTATTTAAAAAGAGTCCTAAGATGATGATGAGGCTTATTCCTGCTGATTTGGTGTAGAGTTTATTGGCAGTTATAAAGACTAGTAGTAGGGTTGCTATTATCATGGTTGCTATGTCAAAGATGTACATAGATACATCTATAGTTAGAGGGTTTACAAAGGCAGCTGCTCCTAAAACTACTGTGGTATTTGCCATGTTTGAACCGATGATATTACCTATAGCCATGTCAACTTTGCCTTTCATAGATGCAGAGATACTTACGACTAACTCTGGTAGTGATGTACCCAAAGAGATCATAATAATACCAATAATCCATTCGCTAATACCAAAATCTCTTGCTATCTCCGAAGCACTCTCTACTGTAAAATGTGCACCAACAATTACTAAAATAAAACCACCTAAAAGTACAGGAATAACTTTTGACCATGAAAAGGTACTCATGTCAAAGCTCTCTTCGTCGTCATCTTCTGGTACATCTTTAGCATCTTGAAGTAAAAAGAGTACGTATGACCCCATAAGTAGTAGTAGAAGCATTGCGTCAAATCTTGATATAACACCATCGAGTATCATAAGTATAAAGACAAGTACAGGAACCAATGCCCATGTACTGTCTTTAGCAAAAAAGTCTCTTTTTGGGTTAATATTCTTAGAGATAATAAATACAGTAGATAGAACTAGAGTAATATTGAGTATATTACTTCCTATAACATTTGCTACGGCTATTTCTGCTTTACCGTCCATACTTGCTGCGATACTCGCTGCCATTTCAGGTAGAGATGTACCTAGTGCAATAAGTGTCGCACCGATGATAAACTCTGGTATCTTAAACTTTAAAGCGATATGCTCACTCTGATCAATAATCAAATCAGCACCCCAAATCAATACGCCCATGGCGATAACAAAAATGACAAAATCCATTACTATCCTTTATATAATTAGTGATTTACTCTTACGATAAGACTTGAAGGTAAGTCAAAAGTTTTGATAAGCTCTTTCTCTTTCTCTCTCATCTCACCATTATCTGTCTCATGGTCAAACCCTAAAAGGTGAAGAAGCCCATGAATAAAAAGGAGTGAAAGCTCATCTTGTATGGTGTGTCCAAACTCTTCAGCTTTTGCCCTTACAAACTCTTCAGAGATAACAATAGACCCCAACGGCATACCAAAAATAGTCGCTTCAGTAAAAGAGGTATCCATAGGAAAACTTAGTACATCTGTAGGACTATTTTTACCTCTATGCTCTTGGTTAAGTTCTTGAATAGATGCATTATCTGTAATGATAAGCTCTATCTCTTTTGTGGTGATACTTTGGGCTATATTTTCAAGCTTATCCCTCTCTATAGGAAGAGTTGTTTCATTTTCTAAATCTATTATATTCATGCGGAAGTTTACCTAAATGTTAGTAAAATGGTGTTAAATAAAAGATATCATAAAAAGAGTATTTTCATTAGCTTAAGATTTACCTTAGATAAGAAGAATGTATGATAAAATTATTGCTAAGGTATAAAAAGGATATTTTTGAAAATAGCAGATAAAAAAGCACTTAAAAGAGAATCTATTATTCAAGTTTCTTTGCAACTATTCTCCTCTCATGGATTTCATAGAACAACCATTCCTGATATTGCTAAAAAACTTGGGATGAGTGTGGGAAATCTTTATAACTATTTTTCATCTAAAGATGTTTTAGCTAAGGAGATTATAAAATACACTTCTGAGGTTTTAGGTGATGAAATACGTGCAGTAAATATGTTAGAAATTTCATCTAAAGATAAAATAGAAAAAATTGTGACTATCTATTTTACTATGGCAAAAGAGAAACCAGAGATGATAGAGTACTTTTTACGTGTCTATCTTTCTCACCGTGAAGTTTTTAAAGATGGTTGTGAAGGTATGACTTGTGTAAGTGGGTTTATTACCGAAATTATGATTTTCTTTGATGATGGTGTAAGTTCTGGAGAATTAAGAAATCAGGACTTTTTTTCTGCTTTTGGGCTTTTTATGGGTTATTTGGGTGGAATGGTTTTTTTAAAAGGTGAAGAGATACTTCCTCACTCTTTAGATGATTATATTGAAGATATATCACGTAATATCTACGCGGCACTTAAGAGTGAATAATGAAGAAGCCTAAACTCCTTTGGCTTCAGTCTATTACCTGTAATGGAAATACGCACTCTTTTTTAAACCATCCTGAACTTTTTTCTATTTTATCTCACTTTGAACTACTTTATCATCCTGTGTTGGAAACAGCTCATAGCTTAGAAGATTTAAATGCCAAGAGGTTAACGTGTGATATTTTAATTTTAGAGGGTTCTTTTAAAAAGAATGGTGTAAAAAAATTGGGGATAGAAGTACTTGATGTAGTGGAATATTATGCAAAAGAAGCAAAGCATATTATTACGGCAGGTACATGTGCTACATTTGGTGGTATGTTTAAGACATATGACCCTGAAAATATTTCAGGATTTTGTTACGATGAAGAGGAACAAACGTCACGTTATGAGATGTATGCTTCAAAGCTTATCTCTTTGCCTGGCTGTCCTATTCACCCAAAGTGGCTCTCTTATGTTCTGATGATGTTAGTATATGATAAAAAAATACCACTAGATACAATGCATCGTCCCCAAGAACTTTACAATATTACTGTACATACAGGATGTAGTCGTAATGAGTACTTTGAATGGAAAGTTGATACTAAAGGGTTTGGGCTAAAAGAGGGGTGTCTATTTTATGAACAAGGGTGTCAAGGACCATATACACGAGGAAGTTGCAATAAAATATTGTGGAATGATGTAAGTTCTAAGACTATTGTAGGTACGCCATGTTTTGGATGTACTGAACCTACTTTTCCAAAAACAGCACTTTTCTCAACTAAAACTAATATGGGGATACCTGCAAAAATGCCTTTAGGTGTTCCAAGGCGTGCCTACCTAACTGCTACGGGTATTGCAAAAAGTTTTAAGATTAAACGCTTTGAAGAGAGGATTATTACGTATGAAGATTAAACAACTCATAGAAAAAATAGAAGGAGAAGCAGAACTTGACTTTACCTTTAAAAATGGAAAAATAGAAGATGTTCAAATTAATTTTGGATTTTATAGAGGGATTGAAGATATTTTAGTGGGTAAAGATCCTCGTGATGCACTTGTGATTACGCCTAGAGTGTGTGGTATCTGTAACCATGCCCATCTTTTAGCATCGGTGAGGGCTTTAGAAAATGGCTATGAAAATAGTGGCATTAAAGTAAAAATAAGTAGTAAAGCCAATGATATACGTGAGTTTACCCTTGCTTGTGAACTGATACAAAACCATACTAAATGGTTTTACATGACTATTTTACCGCAACTTGAAAAACTTTTAAAAGAGCAAAGTGGTGAGAACTATGCCCTTAAAGCCTCTTATTTATCTTCTAAAATTACTAAAGCATTGGCAATCTTTGCAGGGCAGTGGCCTCACTCAAGTTATGCAGTACCTGGTGGTGTAACTTGTGACCCTACCTATGTTGATGTTATGCAGGCACAAAGTCTCATTGATGAATCAATTCGTTTTTTTGAACAGATAATTACAAAAGTTCCATTTGAAGAGTATTTAGCACAAGATTCATTAAACTCTTTACATGAAATTGGTGGAGATTTTGGAAGAGTACTGTACCTTATGGGTATGAATAATATGGCACAGATGGGATACAGCTACGATAGATTTATAGTCTTTGGGACATGTATGTTTTCTCAACCTGGTAAATCTATGGCAACAACTGTTTCAAATGTAGATGTAAGTTATGTAGAGGAGACACTACAAAAAGGGAGTGTAGCCAAAGCAGTAAATTATAAACAAAAACTCTATGAAGTAGGACCCTTGGCTCGTGCCATGGTAGCCAAAGAACCACTCATAAAAAGCTTACATAAACGCTATAAAGATTCATTAATAACGCGTGTATTTGCTAGAGTACATGAGATAGCTCTTTTGTTAGACTACAGTAAAAATCTTTTAAATAATTTAGTATTGGATGAACCATCTTGTACTTTACCTAATGAGATACCTCTTACAGAATTTGAAGGCGTAGGAGTAGTGGAAGCTGCAAGAGGTTCACTTATTCATAAAACTTCAGTAAAAGAAGGAAAGATAGAAAATTATGAAATTATAGTACCTACACAATGGAACTTGAGTAATGGTAATGTACAAGAGAAGGGTATTGCATCTAAAGCGATGATTGGAAGTTTAACAACCCATGAGGCAGAGTTTATCTTTAAAGCATTTGATGTCTGCTCAGTCTGTACGACACAATAGATCTCTTTTTACATCAAATAGGAGTAAAAATCTCCTATTCATTGTAACAATTTCACTTTGCAATTATCCTTATAATCTATAAAATGAATAACTATTCACTTTAAATTAAGTTTACTTTTCTTAGAATACTGAATGATTATTCATTTTTAAAAGGAGAAGCAATGGGTGTCGATAAACAAGATTCGGTAAAAAGCCTTTTTACTGCACAAAGTGCAAAGGTAAACACCAACAGAGGAGATGCATATTATCAAGAATTATATGCACAATGTAGAGGTAGATTAGATGAGCTTAAAAAATTAGCTCCACTAAACAATAGAATGGACTTTAAAGAGAGTATTGAAGATGAGGGGCTTGAGAGACGAGATTTCTTAAAGTGGGCATCTGCAACGACTGCAATGCTTATGTTACCTGCTTCTTTTACTCCACTTGTAGCTGAAGCTGCGGTGATGATGAATAGAGTACCAGTCATTTGGATTGAACTCTCTGACTGTGCAGGAAATACAGAAGCTCTTATTCGTTCTGATGGACCAAAAATTGATGAAATTATTTTAGATATTATCTCTTTAGAGTTCAATGAAACACTTCTCGCAGCTTCTGGTCATCAAGCTGAAAAGCAGTTAGAAGAAGCAGTAGAACACTTTAAAGGGAAGTATTTACTCTTTGTTGAGGGTGCAGTTCCTATGGGACTAAATGGTCAATATGGTACTCTTGGAGCAAGTGGAGAGACTTTTCATGATCATCTTCAACGTTTAGCAAAAGATGCAGCAGCTATTGTTGCAGTAGGATCTTGTGCAACCTTTGGTGGTATTCCTGCAGCTGCTCCAAATCCAACTGATGCAGTGGGTGTGATGGATGTTGTAAAAGGTAAGCCTATTATTAACATTCCTGCATGTCCTGCAAATCCATCTAACATGGTAGGGGTTATTCTTCACTATGTACTTACAGGTGGTATTCCAGAGTTAGATTCATTACTACGTCCTAAATTTGCATTTGGTTATCGTATCCATGATAACTGTGAGAGACGTGCACATTTTGATGCTGGTGAATTTGTAGAAGAGTGGGGTGATGAAGGGGCTAAAAATAACTTCTGTTTATACAAAGTAGGATGTAAAGGTCCTATGACATTTAATAACTGTTCTATTGTTCGTTACAACGAAGGGGTCAACTGGCCTGTAGGTGTAGGACGTGGATGTATTGGGTGTTCAGAACCAGATTTCTGGGATAAATATGCTTATGAAAGACCAATGGCAAATGCACATATAAAAGCACCAACAGGTGGTGTTGAAAAAACTGTAGATGAGTTTGGTTTAGGGTTACTTACAGCAGCAGGTGTTGGAATTGCAATGCATGCTGCAGCAAGTGTAGTAGCAGGTAAAAAAGAGAATGAAGGAGAGGCATAATGGCAAAAAAACATATTATCGTTGACCCGATAACAAGGATTGAGGGACACCTTAGAGTAGAAGCAATAATAGATGAAAATAACCAAATTGTAGATGCATATACATCATCCACAATGTTTAGAGGTATGGAGACTATTATGATGGGGCGTGACCCTAGAGATTGTGGTTTAATGGCTATGCGTATTTGTGGTGTATGTACAGGTACTCACTACCAAAGAAGTATTGAAGCAGTTGAAGATGCTTTTAATATCACTATTCCAAAGAATGCACGTTTGGTACGTAACTTAATTCAAGGAGCTTTATATGCTCACGATCACTTAGTACACTTTTATCATCTACATGCATTAGATTTTGTAGATGTTGTAGATGCAACGAAAGCAGACCCAGCAGCAACTGCAAAAGAGGCTGTAAAGTGGGCAGAAGCTTCTGGACACAAACCTTTTATCTCAGCAGAAGCAGATTTTAAAGCGGTACAAGAGAGATTGGTTAAGTTTGTAAAAGAGGGACGTTTAGGAATCTTTGGTAATGGTTATTGGGGAAATCCTAACTATAAACTTACTCCTGAACAGAATCTTATTGGGGTAACACATTACCTTAAAGCACTTGACATTCAAAGAGACCTTGCAAAAATGCAAGCGATTTTCGGTGGTAAGAATCCACATCCACAAAGTATTGTTGTTGGTGGGGTAACATGTGTACAAGATATTAAAAACCCAGCAAGAATAGCTCTCTTTAAAACGTTACTTAAAGAGGGAAGAGAGTTTATTAAGGGTGCATATCTTCCAGATGTTTATATGGCTGGTACGATGTATTCTAAAGAAGCAACAGATTCATCGGCAACTTACACAGCAACAAAAGGTAAAGGTGTTGGTGGAACAGGTGGGGGAATTCTAAACTATTTAAGTTATGGTGACTTTAAACTTGATGATACTGGTTTTTACCATGCTGAAGATTTATTCCCTTCTGGAATAGTAATGGGTGGAGATGTAAGTAAAGTGATTGAAGTTGATGCCGCTAAAATTACAGAAGATGTTGCTCATGCTTGGTATGAGGGAACAGGTGCTCCTGAACATCCATATGTAGGGACAACAATTCCTAAATATACAGGTCTTGAGAAAAAAGAAGATGGATATGCTTACTTAAAAACAGAAGAGAAGTATTCTTGGATTAAAGCTCCACTTTACAATGGTGAAAAGATGGAAGTAGGTCCTCTAGCACGTATGGTTATTGGTTATGCTAAAGGCGATAAGAGAATTACAAAATATGTAGGTAATTTCTTAAAGCGTTCAGGTCTTCCTATTACCGTACTCTTCTCAACAGTTGGACGTACAGCAGCACGTGCTATTGAGACCGAACTTATGGTTGATGTTATGCTTGAATGGGTAGATGAACTTGCTAAAAATGTGGCTATGGGTGATGATAGTACATGGACAGAGTTTGACTTTGATGAGGTTTCTAAAGATTGTAGAGGTGCAGGTATGGCAGAAGCTCCAAGAGGAGCATTAGGTCATTGGATGGTAATTAAAGATGGTAAGGTTAAAAATTATCAAGCTATTGTTCCTTCTACTTGGAATGCAGGTCCTAGAGATGAAAAAGGACAATTAGGTGCGTATGAAGCAGCACTTATTGGAACAAAAGTAGCTGATCCTGAGCAACCACTTGAAATTATTAGAACTATCCATAGTTTTGACCCATGTATTGCTTGTGCTGTACACGTGGTAGATACTAATGGTAAAGAGTTAGCTGTCTATAAAGTTGACCCTAACTGTACATTCTAAGGAGTCTGTTATGAAAACAACAGAATATAAAAGAGTTAAACGTATGACCCCAGCGATGAGAATTATTCACTGGGTCAATGTTATATCTATGGCAGTAGCAATTATTACAGGTATGTATATTGCAGCTCCATATTATCAGTCATTTATTGCAGATAGTGCAGTAGATAAATATGTGATGGATTGGAATAGATGGGGACACTTTATTGTGGCTATTATTTTTGATGTGACTTCTATTATTGTGGCATATCTCTATTTCTTTTCACGTTTTGAAAAGCCATGGAAAAAAGTTATCCCAACTGTGGCAAATATTAAAGAGTTCTTTGCCGTATTGATAAATTTACTTACACTTAATAGAAGTAAGAATTTTGATTCAACGCATGCAGATAGTTTTAATACTGTCTATTTTACCTTTTTTCACATTCTTTTAGCGTGGATGTTGATTACTGGATTGCAACTGTATGTACATGCCTTCCCTCATGGTGAGAGTAGTATTGGTACATGGTGGCCCTCAATGTTACACTTAGCAACTGATTGGTCACTACCTGTAAGTTCATGGATTATTGGTTCTACTGCTACAGGTGTGAATGTAATGGACGTACGTATTGTTCACCACTATACAATGTGGATTATTATTGTATGGGTTGTATTTCACATCTACTACCAAGTATGGAGAACTATTTTCTGGAAAGAGGGAGATATCTCAATTGCCTTTGGTGGAGATAAATTTGTAAAGAAAGATAAAAAAGCTTAGGCTTTTTATCTTCTAAGGATAGTAATGAATAAAAAAATAGCTCTTATTGGTATGGGAAATATTATGTTTCATGATGAAGGTCTAGGAACATATCTTGCTAAATATCTGGAATATAATTATCAGATACCTCAAAATTTAGAGATTGTAGATGGAGGGCTTTTAGGATTTTCATTAATGACTTACTATCAGGAATTTGATAAGATACTTATAGTAAGTACCAATTCTAAAGAGGGATTAGCAGGTAGTATTTCTAGTTACAGTGGAGAAGAGATGATGGCTATGGGTACTACACGTCAAACAGCTAATGAAGTGGAACTAACAATGATGTTAGAGATTTGTTCTTTTCATGAAGAGATGGGTGAGGTGGAACTTATCACGATGATTCCTAAAGATATTATAGATGTTTGCAATGGATTAACCTCTACTGTATTACAAAAGATGCCAGAACTTTTAGATGTAACATTAGATGCATTAAAAGAAGAAGATATTATCTTACAACCTAAAGAAAAAATGATTACCTTTGATGAAGTAATTCATCAAGTAGCCAATCCTATGACACAAAGAATGTCATAGGAAGAGCTATTTAGTACACAGCTAGAACCAAATAAAGTAATTTTTTATCCAAAATATTCATGCAACCTCCTTTAAATTGCATTATACTTGTTTGGCTTCTAGTTGTGTAGTGAATAACTTCTAATTTAACCCCATAAGGATTTTTATGTATTTTATTTTTGAGATAGCCTTTACCTCTAATAAACCCTATATTACAACTACTATCGAAGCCTATGCTAAAAGTGTAAAGATGCACATTGAAGTCATGCATACTGCTGAAGCTATTATATTAGTATTCCAAAAAGATGATGCAAAGCTTGAGAGTTTTTTACTTGGTCTTGATGAGCGTCTTCCTGCTTCTCTTTTTTTAAATGGAAGTAAACACTACTTTTCAGAAACTAAACCTGATAAAGCACTTTTAAAACATATTAGTGTTCCACTCAATATTTCACTCTGTCCTAGTTGTCAAAAAGATATGTTTGATGTAAGCTCTTCTCTTTACTACTACCCTTTTACTTCGTGTAATAGTTGTGGAGCACAGCACCCTTTTGTTACAGCATACCCTTTTAGCCGAGAAAACTCAACAATGAAATTTCTAGTACCTTGTCAAAACTGCCAAGAGGAGTTGAAGTCTAACCCTTTTCGTAAAGAGTATCCTCTTATCTCTTGTGTGGATTGTGGTATTACAGTAAAAATGAATGATGGAAAATCAGAACGTTATGCTAACGATAAAGGAAGTTATAGAAAACTTTTTGAAGTAAGTGCTGCTTCCATTGCAAAAGGTAAAAGTGTTCTAATGAAAACTACCAATGGCTACCGAAAGTTTTTTAAACCAGAGATTTCTATGTCATTGATTAATTCATTGTTACTTATCACCGATTCAAAAGCTTTAAATGAACATATGATGATGGTAACACAAGAGTTTAATGCTCTGCTTAGTATAGAAAGACCTATTGTACGTATCTCTACTAAGAGTGATGAGATGAAAGCACTTTATGGTTCTACGGCACTTACAAAATATCCTGATGATGGTATGACTATGCTTCTTGCACGAGAACTTATAAATGTAGGTTTAGGATATATCTCTTATGAAGAGTGTACGGCTGAAACTCAGGCAGATTTTTTAGTAGATTTTGATATGCCTGTAGAGTTTCAAAAAGATATTAAGCTTTTTATCAATCAAGATACAAAGTTCTTTATCTCTGGGGAACGTGTAGTATTTCCTTCTGTAGTTATGACACATAAAGAGGTAGTTAGTGTTGCACATCATTTAGCCGCAGTAAAAGTAGAGGATGTTATGGTTATAGATGCTATGGAGCGTTTTGAGAGTATGCAAACTCCTCAGATAAATATTTTAGATGAGGAAGTATTTGAGAGTAGGCACTCTAACGAAAAACGATTTGAACAGTATAAAGCTTCTATGCTCTCTGTGTTGTCAGAACATAATCAACTTGGAAAAAAGTCTATAGGTATTCATTTTGATGAAGCACTCTATTTTCTTTACTACAATGGAAAAGAGGTTATGAATGTAGTACCACCTAACCCTTTTGATGCAAACAATATGTTTGAACATATTGCAAGTTTACGTGAAGGCTCTGAACGGTTAGTGGAAAACTATAAAAAACAGTATCCAAAAGTGATAGAACGTCTTAATAATTTAGAGGCTCATAAAGATCTTTTTAGTGTAACAGCTATTATGTTGGGTATAGAAGATGAGAGCTTTGAAGGTATCTCTTCTGTGGCATTGAGTTTTTTAGGTAAAGGTGGTATTCAGATAGATACTCGTGTGAATGACAACCGTTTTGACAACTATGCCTTTTTAGCAAGTATTATGAGTTACCAGTTAGGTACTGTAGAAAAAGAGTTGATGTGTTATAGTATTTATGAGTCATTTGGAGATTATATCTCAGAAGTAGTTTCTCAACTTATGGGTAAAACTAAGGCTGACAATATTACTCTAACAGGAGAAACCTTGGCAAACCAAGCACTCTATGCTAGAATACAAAGACATATGGGCAGAAAAAACCTACTGTTCCCAAAAAACTACCCAATAGGCAAGGAGTGTGCAGTTTATGGTGGTATCTACCTATAAAATTACAGTTAAAGGTACTGTACAAGGGGTTGGGTTCCGTCCCTTTATCTATGCTTTATCTGAGCGTTATTTAGTTACAGGTACAGTTACAAATAACAGTAACGGTGTTGAGATACTACTTAACACAGATAGCCTTACCCTTAAACAATTTCTCACAGCTATAGAGTATGAATATCCACCATTAGCCTCTGTAGATAATATACATTATGAAGAATTACCCTATCAAGTATTTGATGACTTTCAAATTATGACAACCAGAGAAGTTGGAGATATTACCGTTAATATCCCTCCAGATGTAAGTATTTGTACTGAATGTGAAACAGAGCTATTTGACCCAACAAATCGTCGTTATGGTTATCCGTTTATTACTTGTACTCATTGTGGGGTACGTTATTCTATTATTTATGATTTACCTTATGATAGAGTGCATACCTCTATGAAGTTTTTTAAGATGTGTAAAGTGTGTAAAGCTGAATATAGCAACCCCTTAGATAGACGCTATCATGCTCAACCTATAGGTTGTTGGGAGTGTGGACCAAAACTGACACTCATAGATAACATAGGTCAAAATATACCCTCTTCATCAATAATAGATGAAGTAGTAAAACTTATTTTAGAGGGAAATATTTTAGCTATTAAAGGGGTTGGTGGTTACCATTTAGTTTGTGATGCAACAAATGAAGACGCTATTGAAAAATTAAGAGATAGAAAACAACGACCTACGAAGCCATTTGCTGTGATGGTAAAAGATATACCTATGGCTAGAGAATTGGCTAAGATAAATGAAAAAGAAGAAGCGTTATTAACTTCTAAAGAGAGACCTATCGTTATTGTTGGAATGAAGAGAACTTATGTGGGTATTGCACCTAATATTTCTCGTATTGGACTCTTTTTACCATATACGCCACTGCACCTACTCATACTAAACAAACTCAATCGTCCTCTTGTCGCTACTTCTGCAAATGTTACAGATGAGCCTATTTGTACAAATTTGGAGGATTTGGAAAAATTACAAGGGGTGTATGACTATGTGTTAGAACATAATCGTGACATTGTGAATGGTTGTGATGATTCTTTGGTGATGGTAGTAAAAGAACAGCAAGTTATTCTTCGACGTGCTAGAGGGTATGCCCCTGTTAGCATTAAGTTACCTTTTGAACTAAAGCACAATGTACTTGCCCTAGGAGCTAATCAAAAAAGTACTATAGCCATTGGTTTTGATAATCAAGTCATACTCTCTCCTCATATTGGAGATTTGAATAGTATTGGTTCAGTGGAGTATTACAAGAAGAATATAAAAACACTAGAAAGAATGTATCACTTTAAAGCAGATGTAATAGCCCATGATATGCATCCCCAGTATGAGAGTACAAAATATGCTAAACGTTATGTTGAAAAACGTACTATACAAAAAGTTCAACATCATTATGCCCATATTTTAGGTGTGATGGCAGAAAAACAGCTAAGAGGTAAAGTCTTTGGTGTAGCATTTGACGGTACGGGTTATGGTGATGATGGTAAACTTTGGGGTGGAGAGTTTATAGTGTGTGACTATGAAGGCTATGAGAGAGTAGCTCATTTAAACTACTTCAAACTTTTAGGTGGAGCAAAAGCCATTAAAGAGCCTAGACGTGTGGCTCTGAGTTTACTTTTTGATTTCTATGGAGAAGATACCCTCACACTTAATAATCCAACCATCCAATCCTTTAACTTTGCAGAGTTAAAAACTTACTTTCTAGCATGGAAAAAAGGACTCAATACCCCTGAGAGTTCCTCTGTAGGACGACTATTTGATGCTGTTGCTTCACTACTAGGTATCTGTCAAGTCATGAGTTTTGAGGGAGAGAGTGGCATGATGATGGAATCGTTATATGATAGTTCTGTAGTAGGATATTATAACTTTGGATATGAAAATGGAAAGATAAATTTTCTTTCTATCATAGAAGAGATGTTAGCTGAACATAACACTACCATAGCTATTTCAAAGTTTTTTCACACGCTTGTAGAAATGATAGCCATTGTCTATGCCCCTTATAATTTGCCGTTGGTACTTAGTGGAGGTGTGTTTCAAAATAGAGTGCTTTTAACTTTGGTGTTAGAGAAGTTTCCCGAAGCTATCATCTCCAATGCTACTCCTCCTAATGATGGAGGGATTGCTTTAGGACAAGTTGTGGCTAATAGTGATATCTACACGAGATAACAACAATAGATTTCTCTTCTACAGCATAGACTAATCGGTGCGTATTGTCTATACGACGTGAATGAAAATCTGAGAGGTTTTCTTTGAGTGCTTCAGGTTTTCCTATGCCTTCAAATGGCTCACGTAAAGTTGCATCAAGTAGTTTATTAATACGTTTTAGGGTCTTTTTATCTTGTGTTTGCCAATAGAGGTAGTCTTTCCATGCTTCTGCTGTCCAAGTAAGTAGACATTTATGCATCTAGTAGCTCATGATTTTCTACTTTACCTGCTCTGTATTGGGCTATCGATTTTTCTAAATGTGCTACGTTTGTAGGAGATTTAAGCAGATGTAGTGTCTCTTGCATTGCATTAAAATAGTCTAATGACATCACTACAGCATCTTCTGCATCACGTCTATTGATAATAGTGTAGTCAGCATCATTTACGACAGTATCGAGAATAGACTTAAAATTGTTACGGGCTTCTGTATAATTGACTACAGTCATAGATACTCCTTATATGTTCAGTTTATTGTACAAGTATAGCTTGTTTTTATTTTTTTGTAAAGTTTATATCTTATTTGAAAGTGATATTGTATGCTACTTCGTTGTTAAAATTACGTAAAATCGTGAAGATTTAATTTAAAGTTCATCTTGAAAAGATACAATAATGAATATTCATTCAGTTTTTAAAGAGGTAGCTATGGAAATGTCATTACTTGTTATTTTTTGGTATGGAATACTTCATGCTTTTGGACCAGACCATCTTACAGCTATAGCAGATTTCTCTATAGGTAAAAACAGACGTAAAACACTTTTTATCACTTCACTTTTTGCCATAGGACATGGGTTAAGTCTTTTTCTTTTTGCCAAAATCTTAGAGAGAGTGAGTATATCAAAAGATATACTTGGGTATGGTGATGTTATTTCTGCAACTGTTATCATAGCAATGGGCTTGTACCTACTTTTTATGGTGTTTACAAATCGTATACAACTTCGTAAACATATGCATAAAAATAAAGAGCATATACATATTTGGTTTGGAAAATTACATGAACATAATGATGATACAGTAGCAAAAACTTCTTCATTAAGTCTTGGACTTCTTATGGGAGCAGGTGGTGTAAGAGGTATGCTTATTACACTTGGTGCAGTACAAGGTGGTATGGTAAACTTTACAATGGTAACAGCCTTTACACTAGGGGTGATGTTAGTCTTTGGAGCTTTTGGTATGGTTATGTTGTATGTCAATGAAAACTTTTTAGGAAATCTTACAAATGTAAGAAGAGCTTTTGCTACTGCAGGTGTGATTTCACTTGCAGTAGGAACAAATATTTTAATAGGATAAAGGACAAATATGTGTACAGATTGCGGTTGTAGTATAAGAGGAACAGAACATGAACATACTCATGAGGGGCATAGCCATTCACACGAGCATAGTGATGAACATCAAACTGCTCATGAACATTTACATCACAACCCACAACTTAATGATGCAAAGACTATCTCAGTGATACAAAAAATACTAGATAAGAATGACCATGAAGCAGACCACAATAGAAAGCATTTGGAAGAAAAAGGTGTATTAGGTATTAACCTTATGTCTAGTCCAGGTTCAGGAAAGACAACACTTTTAGAGTACTTAGCAGATGTTGCAAGCTTTAAATTTGGTGTAGTTGAGGGTGACTTAGAGACAGAACGTGATGCAAACCGTTTAAGAGCTAAAGGCATCCATGCAGAGCAAATTCAAACAGGTACAGCCTGCCACTTAGATGCTTTCATGGTACATAAAGGGTTACACCATATGCCTCTTGATGAGATGGATGTCTGTTTTGTAGAGAATGTAGGAAATCTTGTCTGCCCTGCATCGTATGATGTAGGTACACACTTAAATATTGTACTTGTTTCTATTCCTGAGGGGGAAGACAAGATAGCAAAGTATCCTGTGATGTTTCGTCAAGCTGATTTGATTCTTATTACTAAAACAGATCTTTTACCTCATTTTAAATATGATATAGCTCAAGAAAAATCAGATGCTAGACGTATTAAGCCTAATGTAGATATTTTGGAAGTAAATATCAATGATATTGATTCAGTTAAAGCCGTAGCAGACTGGATAGAATTTAAACGAAAAATGAGAGGTTAATATGTGTTTATCAATTCCTAGTAAAGTAGTAAAAATTTCAGAAGATAAAACCATGTGTACAGTAGATACAATGGGCGTACAACGTGATGCTAATCTTATGATGATGGATGATGAAAGTATAGAAATAGGTGACTATGTACTTCTTCATATCGGTTTTGTTATGAATAAAATAGATGAAGATAAAGCATTAGAGTCTATAGAAACGTATAAAGAGATTTTAGAACTTATGGATGAAGATGATAGAAAACGAGCTATTTTAGAAGATGATGAGTGTGAAGCTCGTGGTGAGAGTTATGCCCAAGAGATAAAAAGCTAATGGCTGGGAAAATATTATGGGTTTAGAACTTAAAAATCTTTATGATGATTTTCGTGATGGAGAGACCATAAAAGCGTATGCAAAGATTATTGCTGAAGATGCAAAGAAGTTAAAAAAACCTATTAATATTATGGAAGTGTGTGGTGGGCATACCCATACTATTATGAAGTTTGGACTGCCTCAGCTTTTACCTGATAATGTAAATTTTATACACGGACCAGGGTGTCCTGTATGTATCATGCCTAAAGAGCGTATTGACCATGCCTATGTTTTGTCTATGCAACCTGATGTTATACTTGTTACTCTTGGTGATATGATAAAAGTACCAGGAAGTAAAGGTAGCTTACAAGATGCAAGAGCAAAAGGGGCAGATGTACGTTTTGTTTACTCTCCAATGGAGTGTATTAAGATAGCTCAAGATAATGAAGCAAAAAAGATTATCTTTTTTGCTATAGGCTTTGAGACAACTACACCTATGACAGCTGTACTTGTTGATCAAGTTATTAAGCTAGGTATTGCCAATATCTTTTTTCATATCAATCATGTTACAGTACCAGAGGTGATGGTTGAACTCATTGACAGTCGTGATATACATGTAGATTCTTATAATAACCAGATAGATGCTTTTTTAGGACCAAGCCATGTGAGTGTTATTAGTGGTTCTAAAATTTATGAGAAGTTTCCAAAAGAGTATGGTCGTCCTGTTGTCGTAACAGGGTTTGAACCAGTGGATGCGATGCAAGGTATTAGTATGATTGTTAAACAGTTTGTGCAGGAGCGTTGTGAACTTGAAATTCAATACAAACGTGTCGTCAGTTATGATGGAAACCTTAAAGCCCAAGCACTCATAGAACAGTATTTTGAAAAGATAAGCCTCTTTAGATGGCGTGGACTTGGTAATGTGCCTGATTCAGGACTTAAATTAAAAGATAAATATGCTACTTATGATGCTGAAGTACTTTACAAAGATGTACTTCCCATAGCAGAGATAGAAGATCATAAGCTCTGTATCTGTGGTGACATACTTCGTGGTATGGCAAAGCCTAAGGAGTGTACTATCTTTGGAACAGCATGTAAGCCTACATCACCTGTAGGATCTTGTATGGTTAGTAGCGAGGGTGCATGTGCAGCATACTATAAATATGGAAATCTAATATGACAAAAAATATAACTATCGCTCATGGAAATGGGGGAGAAGAGAACAATGAACTTATTAAAAGTATTTTTTATAAACACTTTGAAAATGATATCTTAGCTAAAAGTGAAGATGCTGCTGTGATAGAAGATGGTAAACTAGCATTTACTACCGACTCTTTTACCGTGAGTCCACTTTTTTTCCCTGGAGGAGATATAGGTAAACTGGCAGTTTGTGGTACTTGTAATGACTTAGCTATGATGGGTGCAAAACCAAAATATATGACTTGTTCAGTCATTATAGAAGAGGGGTTCTCTACGCGTGAACTTGAAAAGATTGTGCGTAGTATGAAAAAAGAGCTTGAGATTAATGGTGCTATTGTTGTAAGTGGTGACACTAAAGTTGTACCTAAAGGTGCAGTAGACCAACTTTTTATTAACACAACAGGCATAGGACAAATAGAACACAAAGGTATCACGGCATCAGGAATTAAAGAGGGTATGAGTATTTTAGTTTCACGTGATATTGGGGCTCATGGAGCTACCATATTTGCTGCACGTGAAGGTATAGAACTAGAGAGTGCATTAGAAACAGACTGTGCATCACTTTACCCACAAGTTAAAGCACTGATAGACTCAGGTATAAACATTGTTGCGATGAGAGATGCTACACGTGGAGGGGTAAGTGCTGTACTTAATGAATGGGCAAAAAGTTCAGATGTATGTGTAGAGGTAAAAGAAGAGAGTATTCCTGTGCAAGAAGAGGTACAAGGTATCTGTGAGATGCTAGGTTTTGAAGCAGTTGACCTTGCTAATGAAGGTACATTTGTATTAGCTGTTTCAAAAGAGGAAGAGTCCAAAGCATTAAAAGTGTTACAACGCACTCACACTACATCAGCTGTTATCGCTACTGTAAGTGAACAATACAAAGCTAGAGTCATACTCAACACCTCTTGGGGAACAAAACGGTTTTTGGATTTGCCTACGGGTGAGTTATTGCCGAGGATTTGCTAATTCTATTTGAATATGATATTATACATACAGATTATATGTATAAAAGGATATGTTGTGACTATACGTAAGAATTTTAACTTTGATGAAGAAATGGCAAAATATTTAGAAGAGAAAGCCAAAAGTGAATCAAAAACACAAACACAATACCTAGAAGAGTTGATAGCAAAAGATTTAAGAGAAGAGAAGAAAAAAAAGCGTTTGAAAGCACTCAACGCATTAAGAGGTTGTGTACCAGCAGGAAGCTTAGTAGATGTAGATATAAAACAAATACGCATTGAAAAGGCACTAAAATATGCTAACTAAAATCTATATAGATACGAATATAGTGATTGATATTTGTGATATTAAAAGACCTGCACATACATCAAGCTTAACAATAGTTCAAAAATATGCAAATAGTGGTGAACTTTATATTAATAGTGATACTTTAGCAACAGTTTTTTATATATTACGAAATCAAGCAAAGTTCTCTTTTCAAGAGGCATTAGAGAAGATGTATTTTATTCGTGAACTATTTACTTTAATCTCTATTGATGATGCTATATTTTATGAAGCTTTAGAGTTATGTACTCATAACAAATGTACTGACTATGAAGATGCTATGCAGTATGTTTGTGCAAAGAAAGTTGAAGCTGAACTTATAGTGACTAATGATAAAGGGTTTGTTAGTTTGGATATTGAAATTGTTAGGACAAATACTAAATAAATGAAAACCATCCTCCTAGTAACTACTTTCAACTCCCAAACTCAAGCAGTCTACACAAAACTACAAGATAGAGGAAATGAAGTATCTGTCTGTTTTGCTATTAATGAAGCACAGATGTTAGAGGAGATAGAAGCTTTTGAGCCTGATATTATACTCTGTCCATTTTTAAAAGCTTATCTACCTATTAGTGTGTATGATAACTATCCTACATATATTTTTCATCCTGCACCAAGAGGGGATAGAGGGGCTTACTCTTTGGAGTATGCACTTAAAAGTCAAACTAAAGAGTGGGGACTTGTGGTACTTCGTGCAAATAGTGAGTATGATGGTGGAGATATTTATGCTGAACAGTTTTTTAAAGTGCGTAAGACATACAAAGCTTCACTCTATAGACAAGAGGTAGTTCAAGCTTCGTTAGATGCTTTAGATGTACTCTTTGAAAATATAAAAAAAAAGCATGCTATACCTCAAATACTAAATCCTATACATGAACAATTTACCCAAATTAAAAGAGCTATAGATTGGAAAAATGATAGCACAAAAATAATCATAGATAAGATTAATCTTTCAGATTCACTCCCTGGTGTACTCGATGAGATATTGGGCGTATCTTGTTACCTTTATGGGGTGCATAATGAAGAGAAGTTTAGAGGAGAGCCTAAGGAGATACTTGCTAAGCGTGATGGGGCTATTTGTTTAGGGACTATAGATGGTGCTGTGTGGATAACACATCTAAAAGAGATAGGTGGGTTTAAACTTCCTGCTACGTATGTACTTAAAGAGAAGTTGCAAGGCATTAAAGAGGAACGTTTACCGCTTATTTTTGATAAAAGTTATGAAACCTTTTATGAAGTAAGTATGGAAAAAAGAGACAATGTAGTGTACCTCTCTTTTAAGTTTCATAATGGTGCGATGAGTACAGCACAATGTATACGACTTAAGTATGCAGTAGAGTACTTAAAGGGACAATGTGAAGTATTAGTACTTGTAGGAGGGATGGATTTTTTCTCAAATGGCATACATCTTAACATACTTGAAGATAGTCAAAAACAAGGTGAAGATGGTTGGGCAAATATCAATGCAATGAATGACCTTGTTTCGGCGTTACTTTATGCAGATGAAGTAGTTACTATTGCTTCTTTTTCTCATAATGCAGGTGCAGGGGGAGTTTTTATGGGCTTAGCTTGTGACTATGTAGTGGGTAAAGAAGGAGTCGTTTTAAACCCTCATTATAAAACTTTGGGGCTAAGTGGAAGTGAATATCATACCTATACATTGCCTAAACGGGTAGGAGAAGAAATGGCACAGAAACTTTTAGATGAATGTTTACCTCTCTCTGTAGCTAAGGCAAACTCCTTAGGTATGGTAGATGAAGTTTTTCCTAGTAAGTGTTATGATGAAGCATTACACTGCTATGCTAAAAGTAAGTACGATGATGACTTTATATGGGATAAGCAAGATTATCTCGAAGAAAATAAGGTAAAGATAGAAACACTTAAAGAGAGAGAGCTTGAAGTGATGTATCCTGAATTTTGGGATGAAAAAAGTCTATTTCATCCTCTGCGTCAAGCTTTTGTCTATAAAGTATGTCCTCAAGAGACAGCAAAACGTTTAAAGTAAAGCTTTTTAGTGTAAAATAAATAAAAAATGAATAGGTATTCAGTATGCACGAATATAGCGTAGTACAAGCTCTTCTTAATCAATGTGAAGAGATAGCTAGACAAAATGATGCAGAGATGATTAGCAAAGTTATCTGTAAAATTGGGATAATGAGTGGGATAGAAATACACCTTCTTCAAGTAGCTTTTGATACTTTTAAAGAGGGGACAATGTGTGATAAAGCAGAGTTTATTATTAATCCTCAAAAACTTAAACTTAAGTGTCGTGACTGTAAAGATGAATATGAGATAGATGAAATTATTTACAAATGTCGTAACTGCGGTAGTCTGAGTATGGATACTATTGATGGGGAAGAGATGTACCTCATGAGTTTAGAGATGAATTAAAAGGAGTAAAGTATGCAAGAGTATTGGGAAATTTACATGAAAAACTTAGAGGGGAAACCTGCATCTATTTTGTTTAATGCAGGTATTTCTATAGATATAAAAGCTATACGCTATATTTACCCTCAAATTGCTTTTGTAAAAGTAAAACTAAAAGAACCAAATGAGAGAGGATTGTTAAGTCAAAATGAAGAAGCAGAGATAACTTACTTAGAAGATAAATTAGAAGCTTCTCTTATTAAATATCGCATTGGAAAGTATGTTGGTCGTATTTTTAATGATGGATATGTCACTTTTTTATATTATTTGCAGTTTACCTATAATTGGCAAGATTTTTTAGATTTTGCATTAGATGAGTTTAAAAGTTATGAGATAAGTAGTGGATTTCAAGAAGATGAAGAGTGGAACTACTATAAAAAACTTCTCTATCCTACATCAAGGGAGTGGCAGATTATCCAAAATCATAAGGTTTGTGATCAACTTAAAGCAAAAGAAGATACCTTAGAAGTACCTAGAGCCATAGAGCATAAATTTTACTTAGGTGAAGCAACAGACGAAGAGGCACTTAAAGAAGCTTTAGCACATGAAGGTTTTGGTGTAATGGATGAAATAATCAATGAAGATGGGGTAAAAGGTTTTAGTTTTTACCGTGTAGATAAACCTTTTTATACAGATATAGATGCCTTAACCCTTCATCTTATTGAATTACTTGAAAGCTATAGTGCAAGTTATGATGGATGGGAAACTAGTGTGGTAAAGAGTTAAACTCTCTTTACCTCATAAAGTATCTCTTTTAGAGTAGTGATTTTTTCGTTTTGTATGGCTTCTATACCCTCTTTTTTCAAATAATTTAACGCTACGTTAATATACCCTTCAAAAGCCTCTTCCATGGTAGAACTTAATGCCATATCAAAGGTAACATGCTGTGGAATGATACCTAATATTGTTGCTTTAGGCTGATCTTTTCCTTGTAGTTCTAGCATATCAAGGCACTGTAAAACCCCAATCTCATGAGCACCACCAGAGTTAAGCCCATGACCATTAAGCTCATAGGAAGGAATAAGATAGATACTAGCAGGTTCATCATCTAATTCAATAGAATCTAAAATAAGAATGTGATTATTCTCTTCAAAAATAGAGAAAAGGTTAATCCCCTCAACTCCACCATGAATCACTTCAACATTTTTAGAGAAAGTATAGTTCTTTTTCAAGTAAGTAGAAGCATATACTCCAAACCCATCATCTTTTTGTAATACATTACCGATGCCTAGAATAACCATAAAAATCCTCTTTATTTAAGTAGTAGATTATAGCTTATCTCGTTTAATTTATGTTATTATTGTCTATATTTTGCTAAAATAGTGCCACTATAAAGAAAAGGATAACATCTATTATGAAAAAAGCTGTTTGTATTATATCTGGTGGGATGGATAGTGCTTTAAGTGCTAAAATCGCAGAGGAAGAGGGGTATGAGATTATTGCTTTGCATTTTAATTATGGTCAAAGAACAGAACAAAAAGAGCTAGAGGCGTTTCGTAAAGTAGCTAAGAGTGTAAATGCCACAGAGTCTTACGAGATAGACTTACCTTTTTTTGAACAAATAGGTGCTTCAGCACTCACAGATAAAAGTATTGACGTTCCTACAGATGGAGTAGAAGAGGGTGTACCTGTCACCTATGTACCTTTTAGAAATGGTATCTTTCTCTCTATCGCTTCAGCAGTTGCAGAGAAACACCAAGCAATAGCACTCTTTATAGGTGTGGTAGAAGAGGACAGTAGTGGGTATCCTGATTGTCGTGAGAGTTATATTATGCAGATGCAAAAGGCTATTAATCTTGGTACAAAAGATGAGACAGTATTGACTATAAAAATGCCACTTGTTGCACTTAAAAAGAGTGAGATTGTAAAAAAATCTTTAGACTTAAATGTTCCTCTTGAAGCTACATGGAGTTGTTACCAGTCTGAAACATTGGCTTGTGGTGTTTGTGACAGTTGTAGATTACGTTTAAGAGGTTTTGAACAAGCAGGTGTAAAAGACCCTATCGCTTACCGATAGGGTAGAGCTTAAAAATCTAAGCAGATTATGAACGCTGTTGAAAACCATTTGCTATAAATGTAAATTCATACTTATGTGTAGGGTATTTTTTTACACCTGTCTCGATAAATTCTCTTCTTGTAATTTGTCTATCCCATAGATGAAACATATGCTCTTTAAACCATTTTTTCTCATCGGCAGTTTCAAATGCCATTCTTGTGTATTTGCTATTTTTTTGGGTACTAAGTGCAACGGCTTTCATAGTTGTATGAAAAATTTCTGCTTTTTGTGCTGGAGCTTGAGTATAAGAAGTTGTAGGAGAGGGTCTGTTGCCTGTACATCCTGTAAAACCTAACCCAATAAGTAGTATCATCAATATTTGAATCTTCATATCATGTGCCTTTATTTAATCTGCAAAAGTATATCTAATCTAAAATTTCAAAACCTTAATTGTTATTTTTATTATGCTAAAATAATTGTGAATTTATATTAAGGATTAAAATGTCAGGATATAAAAAAATATTTGGTTTTTTATTTATCGTATTTTCTGCGGGGTTTGCTGTGTGGTATCCACTTGGCAATCTTCTAGGGTAGTATGATGGCAAAAACAAAACACTACAACCCATCTATGGCTCAAATGAAAGCTAAGAGAGGGATACTACTTTATCTGTTTCTAATTCCTCTTTTTATTGCTGTTATCTTGGCACTTTTACAGATGGATATTAAGCTTTTTTTACTAAACAGCCTGATGTTTGGGCTCTTTTTTCTTCTCTTGAAACTCTCTACTATAGGTTTTAAGCAAGAGCTAGAGTACCAAAACACAACCTTTACCAAAGCACCTAAAGTACCTTACAAAACTATATCGGCTTTTTTACTAGGTGTTGCAACGTTTTTAAGTGCCATACTATTTACAGAAAAAACACTGACAGCCTCACTCTTTTTAGGGGCTATCTCGGTACTTGGATACTACTTATATTATGGATTTGACCCTAAAGAAGATAAGCTTGAAAACTTAGGTGATATCTCTGCTGAGTTTGTACTAGAGACACTTAGTGAAGCAAAAACAAAGCTTTTAAACATTGAAAATCATATAGATAAAATAGAAGATACATTTTTACACCAAAAGCTAAACATTGCTCTGCAAAAGGCTAAAAAGATTTTAGAGGTTATTCAAAATGACCCTAAAGACATACGTGTAGCTAGAAAGTTTCTTATCGTCTATATTGATGGTGTGGCAAAGGTAACAGACTCTTATGTGGCTATGGATGAAGTAGATATTATGAGTGATACAAAAGAGAAACTTTATGCACTCATGGAAGATTTAGATATACGTTTTGACAAAGAGCTTCAGAGACTAAAAAACAACAATCAATTTGACCTTGATGTACATATAGATGTACTCAAAGAACAGATAAAAGATATTTAATAAAAAGGGATACCAAGATGGAAACAAAAACAAAAGAGATGATAGAAGTTGCGATACAAGAGAAGAGTGAAGAGGTACTAGAGGTAAGTATAGAAGAGGTAACAGCACTTCAAGATGCACTCAATGAGCTAGACATTAATGATAGAAATTCTATTATCTACTTTGGCTCTTCTGCTCAAGAGAAGCTAGATGAGATTTCAAATCGTATGATAGATGGTGTTCAAAACAAAGACATGGGTGCAGCAGGTGCAGCACTCAATGAGATGGTAGCTTCTATTCGTGGTTTTGACATGGAGAAGTTTAACCCTAACATTAAACTAGCATGGTACCAAAAACTCTTTGGTGCAACCAAGCCCATAGTGAAGTTCATACAAGAGTATGAAGAGGTTAGAGATCAGATAGATATGATATCTAACAGCCTTGAAAAACATAAGAGTCAACTCCTTACAGATGTAGTCTCTTTAGACAAGCTTTACGATGCGAACCTTGAGTACTTTAGAAACCTTGAACTTTACATCAAAGCTGGAGAGACAAAGCTAGAGGAGCTTGAAGAGAGTATTATTCCTAGTTTTGAAGCAAAGGCACAAGACAAGGATATGCTTGCTATCCAAGAGGTAAAAGAGATACGTGGGTTTAGAGATGAGTTAGAGCGTCGTGTTCATGACCTTAGACTCTCTCGTCAAGTAACTATGCAGTCTCTTCCAAGTATCAGACTTATTCAAGAAAATGATAAATCACTTATCTCCAAAATCACTTCAACACTGGTCAACACCGTACCTTTGTGGAGAAACCAACTGGCACAAACAGTGACTATCTTTAGAAGTCATGACACAGCCATAGCTGTTAAAGATGCAGCAGACCTTACCAATGAGTTACTAGAGAAGAATGCAGAGGGGCTTAGAGAGGCGAATATAGAGGTTCGTACTCAGATGGAACGTGGTATTTTTGACATCGAGAGTATCAAAAAAGCCAATGAGACATTTATCGCTACCTTAGATGACTCATTGAAAATCGCCCAAGAGGGTAAAGCTGCAAGAGCAGAGGCTTTAGTAGAGCTACATAAGACAGAAAAAGATCTTAAAGATGCACTTTTAGCAGTAAAAGCAAAAGCAGAAGCACTTCCTGAAGTAACTGCTAAAAGCATAGAAAGTAAGGAGGCTTAAATGGGTCTATTTGACTGGTTAAC
>Ga0256837_1000750_pt1 | contig 25613 bp, 21 predicted proteins | sample 4562384metaG_FD_185976 | JGI IMG/M metagenome (GOLD analysis project Ga0256837, IMG submission 185976) | Hydrothermal vent microbial communities from Guaymas Basin, Mexico - 4561-384 | ecosystem: Environmental > Aquatic > Marine > Hydrothermal vents | place: Mexico: Guaymas Basin | collected... | reverse complement strand
TATATACATACACGGATTTGGCGGGAGTGGCAAAGGGAGTAAAGCAAAAGTTTTTAGAGACTACTTTAAAAGTATAGATGAAGACTTTATAGCTCCATCTTTACCATACAACCCTAGACTTGCCATAGAAACACTAAAAGAACTTATACAATCCTATAAGGGAGAAGTCTATCTTATCGGTTCATCTTTGGGTGGGTACTACGCTTCGTATCTATCAAATATGCCTGAAGTGAATAAGGTAGTTTTGATAAACCCTGCCACAAAACCCTATGAAACACTCAAAAGAACTTTAGTATATGCACCAAATTTTTATGATGACACAACTTTTAGTTGGGAAGAGAAGCATCTAAAGATTTTAGAAGAGTTAAAAAACGATGCCTTAGATAGATCCAAATTTATGGTACTTTTACAAAAAGGTGATGAGCTTTTAGACTATAAAGATGCAGTAAAAAAGTACAATGGTAGTAAAATAACAGTAGAAGATGGTGGTAATCACAGCTTTGAAAACATACACAATCATTTTAAGATAAGACAAGAGTTTTTTGCTACTCAAAAAGAGTTATATAGTACAAAAATATATAAAGAGGCTCTAGCTTTTGCACTCAAAGCACATAAAACCCAAACAACACCAAATAACCTACCCTACTCCTTTCACATAGTAAGTGTAGCAAATGAGATAATTAACTCCCTCTCTAGACAACCTATATCTTATAATGAAGCAAATATTGCTATAGCTTGTGCCTTACTCCATGATGTAAATGAAGATACAGATACAAAAGTATCAAAACAGACCCTAGAATTAGAAAATATAGAAACAATAACAGCAGGAGTCGCAGCACTTACAAAAGATGATACTCTGCCAACTAAACAAGAACAGATGAAAGATAGCCTTAACAGGCTCAAAGAGATGCCAGCTTGTGTACAGATGGTAAAATTAGCCGATAGAATTACAAACCTTGATCCAGCACCACCTTTTTGGAACAAAAACAAAAGAGAAGCTTATGTAGATGAAGCAAAAATGATCCTTACTGCACTCAAAGATTCCAACCCTTACTTAGCAAAAAAACTTCAAAAAAAAATAGATAATTACAAAATAGAATATGGGGATGATTTTTTAGTTTTTTATACAAAAGAAAACAACTATCTCATACTTGATAAATCACACGCAAACTATCTAAAAACTTTTAAAGCCATCAACCGACTCAATAAAAAGATAGAATTTTTTAAAGGATTTACAAATGTATCTAAAAAAGATATACAAAACTTTAGAGATAAAATAAGTTTAGATGCCTTTACAAGTCAAGTAGAGAGTAGTGATGATAGATTAAAAAAGATTAATATAAAAGTTATATTGTAGCTATGAAAATATCTAATTTTTTTCTTCTTCTATTATTATTTAACTTTACTGCACTTTATGGACAAAACAGCTTAGATAAAGAGTTTAAAAAGTATGTTCCAAAAGATAGACAAAAAGAGTGTGATGATTTGGATAATATTTGTAAAAAGTTTTATGTTGGGTATTATCTACTTGATTATAGAGTTGTAAACAGAAAAAGTTTAGAGTATCTTGTTGATGTCTATAAGCATAACGGTTATAAAACTATAAACCACATGGAGGCAAAGCCTTACTATCTTGCTATGACCATAGCACAGATGTATGAAAATTCTTGGGATCTAGATAATGCCATAAAATACTATAAACTAGCCATAAAAGCTGAAAATGAAAGAGCGATCTGCTCTTTGGGTATAGTGTATCAAAAACAAAAAAAAGATCTACTTGCCATAGAAGCATTAAAAAAAGGGGCAGATAAACATTTCCCTGAATGTTATACAAACTTAGGAATGTACTACTTCAATGATGAGTATGGGTCCCTAGATAAAGAGTTAGGTGGAGAGTACTGGAAAAAAGCTTATAAAGATGATAGTTATGGAACCGTAGAAAACTATAACTTAGGTCTTTACTATGAGTACAAAGGTGATAAACTCAAAACAAAATACTATACACTCAAAGCGTCTCTTTTAGGTGATCATGATGCAAAAAGATATCTAAAAAGTCACCTGAAAAATGTTGTTACTACAACTATATTTGTAGAAGAAGCACTAGGGAGTCATTTTTGGGATGTAAGAACAAGAAAAGTACAAGAGTTTTCAACTTATGACTTTTACTACCGTTTTAAAAAGATGTTCAACCATAAGAAAGAGTGGACAGAAGATACAAAATATAGAGATACGAGATGGGACAAAAATATGAGCAATGTTGTCAAATTTGACAAAGGTAAAAGCTCATTGATATTTGAAGATAAAAAAGTAGTATTGAAAACAACTATCTACTCATACAACAAAAATGAAGTTTTCTCAGATGATATGAAACTCTTTTATAAGGTGATTTTTGTGGATTTGGCAGGTGCTAAAAATGTAATAGATCTGCATCATGAACTTGTTGAAAGAATTTTACTTGGAAAAGATTTTAATTATAGTAGAGAGTTTAGTATTGATGGATTTGATTTTGTATGGAGTGCTACGTATGATGCAAACACTAAACAGCTTTATGTAGAGATAAGAAATGGGCTATAATTAAGTTATGAATAAAACATATATCATAGGCGATGTCCACGGAGAATATAAAACACTTCTAGCACTTGTTAAAAAGCTACCTTCAGATGCAGAGATAATCTTTGTCGGAGATTTGATCGATAGAGGAGCCAATTCTGCTGATGTTATAAAGTTTGTAAGAGAGCATAACTACGCTTGTGTTTTAGGCAATCATGAAGAGTTTATGCTTACCTATGGTGTTAGTTTTACAAAAACATACCCAACAAGTACAAATGCGAGTTTTTTACATAGTTGGTATAACAACGGTGGAGACAGCACTCTTTTTTCCTATGGTATCTTAGAGTACACAAAAGAAAATGGTATGCAGTGTGTAGAAAATAAAGCAGGATTAAATAGATTTCTTAATGATATAGAGTGGCTAAAAACTCTTCCTCTCTACATAGAACTTCCACTGAAAATAAACAACAGACCAGTAGTTGTAACGCATGCTTCGTGTGGAGATGTTTGGCATCTTCATAAGAATACAGATGCCCAAGAGACATTTAGAGACCATGCACTGTGGAACAGAAAAGATCCAAAAACTACATCTGAAATTTTTAATATTTTTGGGCATACCCCTGTTGAGTTTGGAGTAGAGGTAGAAGAACACTTTACAAATGTAGATACCGGATGTTATATTAAAAGACACGGTTACAATACTCTCAGTGCTTTTTGTGTTCAAACACAAGAAGTTGTAAGTGTAAGTAGAGTCGTATGAAGATACTCATACTCCTCATAAGCATACTCAATTTTATATATGCAGATGCAAGTTTTGAGATCGAGCGATACTCCTACATAGGTGATATACAAAAAGTAAAAGAGCATCTACAAAAGAGTAAAACGATCCCTCATCAAGCACTCCTCAACGCAGCCTATAAAAACCACACTAAGATAGTAAAACTTTTAGTTCAAAATGGCGCAGATATAAAAGCACAAAGCTCTAGTGGCAGAGATGTTTTATACTATGCAGTTCAAAACAACAACTTAGAACTTCTAAAATACCTTCTCTATCATGGTGGAGAGTTTAGAGATAATAACTTTGGAAATGATGCTTTGTTTGAAGCTGTTGAGTATGGATATTTAGAGATTGTAAAGTATCTGCTAGCATATTTTAAGCACATAGACAGGTACTACCTAGCACGACCCGATTGGGACTTAAAAACAACACTCCTTATAACTGCTATACAAAATAACCATTTAGATATAGCAAAACTTCTCATCAAAAATGGTGCAGATATAAATCTCTCAAATACCAGAGGGGAGACTCCTCTTTTAACATCTTTAAGAAACAAACATTTTGAGATGGCTCGCTATCTTATAAAAAAAGGCTCAGATTTAAGTGCTCAAGATATAGCAGGCAATAATGCCTTTACCTATGCCCTAACACTCAAACAAAAAGATATAGCACTACAAGCAATTGAGTATGTTGATGTCAATCAATTTGTGAATTCTGCAATATTTGATGGTAAACCCTATATCTATGAGTATTATATAGTTCCATCTAAAAAAGAGTGGCAGTTTGCATCTTACTTGCACTTAGCCATCAGGTATGGTGAGATAACGGTGATCGAAAGACTACTTCAAAAAGGACTGCGAGTAGATACTCTTTTACAAGATAAAAGGTACAAACTCGATGCTTTACAACTAGCTATCTACTATAGTGATCTAAAAACGGTGAAGTATTTGATACAAAAGGGAGCAAATCCCTATAAAAAATACCATAGTTCACTTCCGTGGGGACGATACAACACACTTTTATCCTATGCAATGCTTGTACCAAACACTCCGAAAAACAAAGAAGAGATAATCAACTACCTCTTAACTCTGCCAAATGCATCGTGGTATCATAAATATGAAGATATGCAAAAAATAAAGAAATTTTTGCTTAAAAAACCTAAAGTTGATAATACATACAGCAGTGATCAAAGACTCCAAGATGGTCTAAAAAACAATGATTATATAGATATCATCTATGCCACAAAAGAGAATCATAAACTTATCTCTGCGACAAAAGAGATGTTAAAACGTAAGCAAAATATAAATCAGGAACGCTTTACAAACTACACCTACAGAGGTACTTTATTGTTGGAGTATTTTAAACAGCTGGAATTTAATATAAAACTTAATGAGATTAAACAACTCCTAAAGATGGGAGCTACATTAGGTGACAGCCAAGAGGCACTCAAAGAGATCTATCTGCTTTACAATACTCAAGCCCTCAAACTGATACTCAAAGATAAACTTTTTGAAAAACAGAGCCAGACACTCCATAAAAAGTATGATTTAACAGAGATAGCTATAAGCATATACAAAGATAAACACCTGACAAATAAAAGAGTAGAATGGATGCTTGAACTAGTCTATAGATACAAACTAAATTTTGACTTTGAAAAGTTTAAAAAAATTGTAGATAAAGATGATCTCTATATAAATAAATTGATAAAGTATTATAAGAGTTAGAAGAATATCATAAGCCCCTAAGTGCTATTATTACAAAAACTAAATAAAGTACACAATTTATGGCACTTATAGACTTACAAAAAATCTCAAAACACTACTCGGCACAACATATTCTTACAGAAGTTGACTTCCATGTTGATGAGGGAGAGCGTATCGTTATTATTGGTAAAAACGGCAGCGGAAAATCTACCCTTATGAAGATAGTCAACGGTTCACTCGAAGCTGACAGCGGAAGACGTATCACTAAAAATGATCTTGAAGTAAAAATGCTCGATCAGCGTCCTGAATTTGAAGAAGGACACTCTGTACGTGAAGCAGTTGAAGCAGGTTTAACTGAGATCAATGCGGCAAAAGAGCGCTATAATGAACTCTCAGAACTGCTCAGCAAAGATTTTGAAAACAAAATCCTTCTTGCTGAACATGAGAAACTCTCACGCTACATCGAACATCACAATGCCTGGAATTTAGATGATAAAATTGAGCGTATCATCCAGCATTTTCAACTCAAACCATATGAGCATAAACCCGTAACCCTGCTAAGCGGTGGTGAACAGCGCCGTGTTGCTCTGGCTTCACTCCTTTTGCAAAAACCTGATGTACTTCTGCTAGATGAGCCTACCAACCACCTTGATGTCTATATGGTTGAATTTTTAGAAGAACTACTGCTTAAAGAGAGATTTACACTTGTTTTTATCTCTCATGATCGTTACTTTATTGACAGAGTAGCAACAAAATCTGTCGAAGTTGAAGATTGTAAACTGCGTGAATATAAAGGTGGCTATAACGACTACCTTACACAAAAAGCAGAGTATCTGCGAACACTCCAAAAACAGCATGAAAATCTTTTGGGAGTGCTCAAACGTGAAAATGAATGGTTTGCAAGAGGTGTGCGTGCACGTCTAAAGCGCAATGAAGGAAGAAAAGAGCGTCTTATGCAACTGCGTGAAGCGGCAAAAACAAATCCTGCAAAAATCCGTAAAATGAGTGTTGAGCTCCAACGTGAAGCAAAACATTTTAATCGAGACAAGAGTGTTAACCGACAAAAGATGCTTTTTGAAGTTGAAGATCTTACTCTTAAACTTGGAGACAAAGAACTTTTACATAACTTCTCAACCCGTATCCTGCAAAAGGATGTTATTGCCATTGTAGGACCAAACGGCAGTGGAAAATCAACACTTCTTAAAGCACTCCTTGGACGCATTGAACCAACAAGCGGAAAGATAAAACGAGGAGAATTTAAAGTCGGTTACTTTGACCAACACCGTGAAATGCTTGATGATGACAAGAACCTCATCGAGACATTCTGTCCGCATGGCGGCGATCGTGTTAATGTCAGAGGAAGTGATCTGCATGTCTATGGGTATTTAAAAAACTTCCTCTTTCCACGTGAATTTTTAGATAAAAAGATAGGTGTACTAAGCGGAGGTGAGAAAAACCGCGTTGCCCTTGCCCTGCTCTTTACACAAGATGTCGATATCTTAATTCTTGATGAACCGACAAATGATCTTGATATTCCTACTATCAATATTTTAGAAGAGCAACTGACAAACTTTGCCGGTGCTGTTATTATTGTTTCACACGATAGATACTTTGTTGACAAAATTGCAAAAAAACTCTTCATCTTTAAAGCAGACAAAACTATTGAAGAGTCCTATCAGCAATATTCAGAATACCTTGAACTCGAGCGTGAACTCAAAGAGCTGGACTCTATGGAAAAAGAAGCCTTAGAAAATAAACCAAAAGAGCAAAAAAGAGAAAAACAAAAAGTACTCAAACTCACCTACAAAGAAAAACTCGCTTTAGAGAAGCTTCCACTGGAGATAGAAGAGCTAGAGCTTCTTATGGAAGAGAAAAACAACTGTCTTGCAGATCCAGCTTGCTATAAAGAGATAGGCATTACTAAACTTGCTGATGAACTTGCAAGTATAGAGGCTGAGTATGAAGAGAAAGTCGAAGAACTTTTAACAATTCAGGAAAAAGAAGAAGAGATAAATGCACAAGAGAGTTAAAAAAGATACTATACACTACAAACAGGGTTTTGCGTTTGCATTTGGATTACTCCTTTGGTTTTTACCCACACCAGAAGGATTAACAACGGAAGCATGGCATCTTTTTGGTATTTTTATAACTATTATTATTGCTGTTATTATTGAAGCAACTTCTATCTTTACTGCCTCTATTATTGGACTAAGCTTTGTTATTCTTACCCATACCTTAACTGCCAAACAAGCATACAGCGGTTTTTCACAAGGATTTATACTTCTTATTATCGTTGCATTTCTCATTGCTCGAGGAGTGATAAAATCAGGCCTTGGAAAACGCATAGCCTTTTTAATAATCAAACGTTTTGGAAAATCCTCTTTGGGTCTTGGCTACTCTATGGTTGCAGCAGATATGTTTATTGCTCCAGCTTTTCCAAGTAATACTGCCCGCTCAGGCGTACTCTATCCCATAGTACAGGCACTCTCAAGTGACAGCGGATCCAAAGTAGCTGACGGCACACGTAAAAAACTCGGAGCTTACCTTATGATGACCTCGATGGCAGGACTAACCATATCTTCGGCTATGTGGCTGACAGCTATGGCAGCAAACCCTGCTGGAGCAAAAATGGCAAAAGAGTTTGGAGTAGAGATCAGCTATGGCAGCTGGGCACTTGCATCATCTCTGCCTTCACTTATTGCATTTATTATCATTCCATGGTTACTTTTTAAAATCTTTCCACCTGAGCTTAAAGAGACACCCGATGCTCCAAAAATTGCAGAACAACAACTCAAGCATATGGGTCCTGTACATAAAAATGAGTATATTATGGGCTTTACATTTCTAGCAATGATAGCACTCTGGATACTCTCTACTTCACTTGGCATAGATAAAACAGCCGTGGCCTTTTTAGGACTTGGTATTTTAATGCTGACAAATATTTTTACACTTGAAGATTTGGCACATGAAGGTCGGGCTCTTGGAACACTTATATGGTTTGCAACACTTTATACTATGAGTAGCTATTTAAATGAGTTTGGTTTTATGACTTGGCTGGGAGATCATATATCCAATATGATAGCAGGTTACAGCTGGCCTTTAGTCTATATAGGACTTATTCTAGGCTATGTTTTTATACACTACTTCTTTGTATCACAAACTGCACAGATGCTTGCACTTTTTTCAGTATTTTTAAGTGTAGGCGTCAATGCAGGTGTACCTGCAGAGCTACTCGCATTTATGCTGCTTTTTGCAACAAATTTCAATGCAATGATTACACCACAGGGTTCAAGTGCCAATGTAATTTATCTGAGTTCAGGATATATTGAAAGTCGTGAAGTTTACAAATATGGAGGGCTTGTAACACTTGCCAACACCATTATCTATTTAGGTATTGGCACAGCATGGATAATGCTAATCTCTTAGCATTTACCCACTAAAATTATTTATGTGCATCTTTAAGTGAATCTGCAATTAAGAATGCAAGTTCTAAAGATTGATCAGCATTTAAACGAGGATCACAGTGTGTATGGTAACGAGAACTTAAATCCTCTTCGGTTACAGTAAAGCTTCCGCCAATACATTCAGTTACATTTTTACCAGTCATCTCAAGGTGAACACCGCCACCAAAAGTACCTTCTGCTTTATGAACCTGAAAGAACTGTTTCATCTCAGTGAGTATTGCATCAACAGGTCTTGTTTTGTAGTTATTAGAAGATTTAATAGTATTACCGTGCATTGGATCACATGACCATACAACATTTAACCCTTCTCTCTCAATAGCACGAATAAGCTGAGGCATATGATCCCCAACCTTATTTGCACCCATTCTTACAATAATATTTAAACGACCCGCTTCATTATCAGGATTGACTGCCGTTGCAAGACGAACCAAATCATCAGGATCCATAGATGGACCGGCTTTAATACCAATAGGATTTTTAATCCCTTTCATATATTCAACATGTGCACCATCAAGTTGACGGGTTCTGTCACCTATCCAAACCATATGTGCTGCTACATTGTACCAATCACCCGTAATAGAATCTTGACGCGTAAAAGCCTCTTCATATGGTAATAAAAGTGCTTCATGTGATGTATAAAAATCAGTCTCACGAAGTGTTCTGTATGTCTTAGAAGTTACACCACATGCTTCCATAAACTGCAGTGATTTCTCTATATCTTCTGCAAGTTTTTCATACTTCTCACCAACTTCACTTTTATGAGCAAAGTCAAGATTCCATTTACTCACCTGATGCAGATCAGCCAAACCGCCTGATGCAAAGGCACGAAGTAAATTTTGTGTAGCAGTTGCTTGATTATATGCTTTGATCATACGCTCAGGATCCGGAACACGCGCTTTTTCATTAAAATCAATACCATTGATAATATCTCCACGATAAGAATCAAGTGTAATATCACCCTGTGTTTCAGTATCAGATGAGCGAGGTTTTGCAAACTGCCCTCCTAAACGACCAACTTTAACAACTGGAAGTCCACCGGCATATGTCATTACAACTGCCATCTGCATTAAAGCCTTGAAAGTATCACGAATATTATCTGCATGAAACTCTGAAAAACTCTCAGCACAGTCACCACCCTGTAGTAAAAAAGCTTTTCCCTGTGCAACATTTGCAAGCTGCTCTTTGAGTGAACGAGCTTCCCCTGCAAAAACTAATGGCGGATAGTTTTTAAGCTCTGTCAAAACAGACGCTAATTTTGCCTGATCCGGGTATGTCGGTTGTTGTAAAATTGGTTTTTCTCTCCAAGAAGATGGACTCCAAGTACTCATTATCTGAACCTTATATATAATAATTTTTGCAATTTTATCCAAATATAGATAAAATAGCCATGATAAAAGTTGTTTTTATACTTATAATGTGTATAATCACGTATCTGGAATGCTTATTTTATTGGAGAATAATGGAAAAAGATAACATAAAATCTTTAGTAACTCAAATGTGCAAAGAGTTACTTGAAAATATTGAACTACAGGATAATGTTGATAAAGATGTAGTTATTAATTATCTTCAAAATGCAATTAAAACCATCCAGAAAATTGATGATAGTAAAATTGACTCCATAGAACATGCAAAGTTGGCATTTACAAATGCTTACAAAGAGATAGCGAAGAAAAGTATTTTATCCTATAAAAAAACTAATGGTAAATTTGAAGAGTTGCATAAATTACAGCAAGAGACCTTTAATGAATTTAAACCTCACATTATTGATATACCCGCAATTACTACAAAATTTGATGAAATTCAATCGCATATGACTCAAGAAATTCAAAAAGCAAATGAAATCATCCATATGCTTTCAACTCAAATTAAAGATCTAGAAGAAGATTCTAATCTTGATGGGCTTACAAGAGTTTTTAACAGAAGAGCTTTAAATAGATATCTTGAGAATATTACCCAAAAAGGTTCACTAAAACATGAATTACATCTACTTATTTTAGATATAGATGACTTTAAACACATCAATGATACCTATGGTCATATTGCAGGAGATAAAATTCTTATCTTTTTAGCAAATCTTTTACGTAAAACTCTTCGTGATGGCGATAAAGTTTTTCGTTATGGCGGAGAAGAGTTTATTATCATTTTAAATAGAATAAGTACACATAAATGTATAGAAATAGCGAAGAGAATTCTCTATAATATTAGTACTAATACGCTCCTTTACAAAGGGAATTCTGTAAACATAACAGTAAGTATCGGTGCAACAAAATATATAGATGGAGACACCCCTGATAGCTTGATTGAGAGAGCAGACAAAGCACTTTATCGTTCAAAATCAAAAGGAAAAAATCAACTTAACATGGAAGAGACAGATGGAAATTAATTATTTTGACATTATAGTAGCAGTAATTATTGTACTGCTTGGGCTAAAAGGTATTTTAAACGGCTTTTTCAAAGAGCTTTTTGGATTAATCGGAATCGTTGGTGGTATATTTATCGCTTCTAGATTTGGGGACCTTGTAGGGCAAAGACTGAGTGATCTTGTATTTCATTTTTCAAACCAATCAGCTGTAAGTTTTACAGGTTTTCTTGTTACTCTTATAGTATTTTGGATTGTAATGATTATACTTGGTCAAATCTTCAAAAAACTAAGTTCTATGAGTGGTCTTGGTGTTTTTGACAGAATTTTAGGTTTTATTTTTGGTTTTGGTAAATTTTTCTTTATTGCCGCAATTATTGCTTTTGCTATAAACAATGTCAAAGCATTAAAGCCAACAATTGATTCCACACTGAGTGATAGCGTACTCTTTCCTGTACTTGTTAAAACAGGTGGATTTATTATGAAAATAGATACAACGGAACTCTCTTCAAAAGTAAATGATTCTTTGCAAACAGCGGTGAAACACACACAAGAAAAAGTTGATCATATAGTTAACGAAGAAGTTAAAAAAACAGTCAATGAGATTAAAGAAAACCTCAAAGAAGACCATTAAAATGTCAAATGTTACAACAGACTTTAATTATAAAACAATTGAGTACCAACAACTTTTAGAAGATTTTAAAAGACTTTTAAAAAAAAATGGTCTCAAATTTACAATACAAAGAGAAGTCATACTTGAGACACTTTATAACTCTAATGAGCATCTTACTCCAGAAGCACTACACCAGCTTATACAAAAACAGCACCCTACTTTAAAAACAGGAATAGCAACAGTATATAGAACTCTTTCGCTTCTTGAAGACTCCAATGTAGTAACATCTCTCTCTTTTGGAGCACAAGGGAAAAAGTATGAGCTTGGAGCAAAAGAGCACCATGACCATCTTATCTGCACAGAATGCGGAGAGATAACAGAATTTGTAGATGAAGCGATAGAAAAACGCCAACATGCAATTACAGATCAACTTGGATTTAAAATGCTGGATCACTCTATGCAGATCTATGGAATATGTAAAAAATGCCAAGAAAATAAACTAAAAAAAGGAAATTGATTGTTTAGTAATAAATTTATTCAACAAAGAATAGAAAAAGCAAATATTTTAAGAGAAGCCGGGATAAACCCATATTCAAATGAGTCACAAAGAAACAGTACAGTAGAGAAGTTTTTAAATGTCAACTCTGACATTGAACAAAAAGAAGATAAGCGTGACGAAAACCGTATCTATACGATAAGTGGACGTATTAAACTGCTCCGTATTATGGGAAAAGCCTCTTTTGTCAAGATCGAAGATGAGAGTGGAATGCTTCAAATTTATGTTGCACGTGATAATCTTCCTGAAGGTTTTTATAACACTATTTTTAAAAAGAATATAGAAGTTGGTGATATTATTGAAGTAACAGGGTATCCTTTTGTTACAGGAAAAGGTGAACTTTCTCTTCATGCAAATGATCTTAAAATTCTTACAAAAGCTATCAGTCCATTACCTGAAAAATTTCACGGTATTACAGATAAAGAGGTACGATACCGTAAACGATATCTCGATCTTATTATGAATGCAGAAGTGAGAAAAACTTTTCAAATTCGTTCAAAAGTAATCTCATTAACACGTCGTTTCTTTGAAGATAAAGGCTTTTTAGAAGTTGAAACACCTATGATGCACCCTATTGCCGGTGGAGCAAATGCAAAACCTTTTGTTACACACCATAATGCACTTGGTGTTGACAGATACCTAAGAATTGCACCGGAACTTTACCTCAAACGTCTTATTGTCGGTGGATTTGAAGCAGTATTTGAGATCAATCGTAACTTTAGAAATGAAGGAATGGATGCAACACACAACCCTGAATTTACCTCTATTGAGTTTTACTGGGCATATAAAACATATAAAGATCTTATAGAAATCACAAAAGAGTACTTTCAATACCTCTTTGAACATCTTGATCTGCCAACACTTTTACCATATGGTGATATGGAAGTAAACTTTGATAATTTTCAAGAGATTCCACTTATAGAATCTTTAACAACAATCGGTGGTGTGCCTGCTGATGTTGTCAATGACAAAGAAAAAATTATTGCTTATCTTAAAGAGAAACATATTGATGTTAATGAAGCAATGAATCTTGGACAACTTCAAGGTGAACTTTTTGATGAGTTTGTAGAAGAAAAACTCATTGATCCTACATTTATTACAGAGTATCCGGTTGAGATCTCACCACTTGCACGTAGAAGTGATGCAAATCCTGCTATTACAGAGCGTTTTGAACTCTTTATTGCCGGTCGTGAAATTGCAAATGCATTCTCAGAGCTTAACGATCCACTCGATCAATTAGAGCGTTTTGAAGGACAGATGGCTGCAAAAGATTGCGGTGATGATGAAGCACATGCAATGGATACAGACTTTGTTGAAGCACTTAGCTATGGTATGGCACCAACTGCCGGTCAGGGAATAGGAATGGACAGACTTGTTATGCTCCTTACAAATGAACATTCTATTAGAGATGTTCTTTTATTTCCTGCTATGAAACCACTTACACAAGATCTTTGTGAACAAGAGAATGAAGAAGCCTAATAAAGGCTTCTTTTAAGAAAGCTTCAGATACAATGAATTAAAATAATTGAAAAAGGGGTGATTTTGTTAAAATTCATCATTACTATTTTACTTATTGCTACTTCTCTATTAGCTCAAGTTCCTGACATTGTTCCCCTTTCATGGCTTCAAAAACATTATAATGATAATAATCTTGTTCTTATTGATGTTCGTGATGCAAAAAAATTTCACAAATCACATCTTAAAAAAGCTGTCAATGTTCCTGTCTTTGACAAACTCTTTTATGGTCCTAAAATGGTTATGCCCCCTTTAACACAATTAAAAAAGATTTTTAGTCAAGCTGGTATTGATGACAAGAGTGAAATTGTAGTGTATGGAGGAACAAACCCTATCTGGTCTGCAAGATTCTATTGGATAAGTAAAGTTCTTGGCGCTAAAAATGTAGGTATTTTACAGACAAGTTTTGGCAACTGGCCAAAAAATACTTTTCCGGTAACATCAGAAATCTATAAACCGGCATACAAAGATTTTGCACCAAAAATTGACAATACAATCTTGGATACAAAGCTTGATGTACTTACATCCATAGGAAAAGCAAATATTATAGATGGTCGCCCATCAGAATTTTATGTAGGCAAAAAATCTCATGCAAAACGTCATGGACACATCCCAAAAGCCTATAATTTTCCAGGAAGTCTTACCTATGATACCAATGGTTCAAAAAGCAGTATTAAAGAGATCGAACAACTCAAAGAACTCTATACGAATCTTCCTCATAACAAACCTGTTATTCTCTATTGTGAAGATGGAGCAGATGCTGCTATGAACTTTTTAGTTCTTAAAAAATTAGGATACAAAGTCTCTGTTTATGACGGTTCTTGGCTTGAGTGGGGTAATGATGAGCATCTTCCTGTTGAAACAAAAATAAATAAGCCTTAAACTATGCAAACAGCAGTATATAAAGGCTCTATTCAAAAAAAATTTACAAGAGCTATTTTTATACTTATTTCATTTGTAACATTGAGTGGTTATTTTATTTTTGTCAGTTGGTATATCTATAATCAAAACCAAAAAAATATTGTTTTGGCAAAAGATGTAACACAGATACTCTCGCAGGATTTTGTCAGACTAATGCTGCTTGATGATCTCAATACCGCAAGTGATCTTACAACAAAACTCCAAGCTTTTGCACAGATTTATCATGTAACACTTTATGATAAAAACAACAAAAGAATTTTTCAATATCAGCGAAAAGATCCAATAAAAAAGAGTCAAATATTTACAACAAGCACACCACTTAACTACAATAATGAAAAGTACGGAAAACTTCTTTTTGCATTTCAGGTAGAATCACTCTTTGAAATTATTCAAGATGATTTTCCCATCTTGGTACTCATTTTAGTAATTTTTCTCTCTTTTTCACTTCTTCTTGCGCGATCCTATGCAGCCTATTTTTCACGACCTCTTTTATATCTTGTAGATTTTCTCGAAAAAATTGACTTTAAAAAAGATTGCAAACATTATCATATACAAGGGAGTTATGATGATGAAATAGGAAAACTCTATGAAGAGATAAATATTATGTTTAATAAAATGTATGACTTTGTTACACAAAGAGACAAAGCCCAAAAACAACTAAAATTTATGATGCAATATGATCCTCTGACAGGTCTACTCAATAAAAATGGTTTTATTGAAACACTTCAAACAACACTCAAAGAAGATAAAAACTACTGGTGTGCTATGTTTTATGTAAAAATTACAAATCTTCGTACGATCAACCATGTTTATGATTATAGACACGGAGACTATCTACTGCGTGAAACTGCAAAAAAAATAAGAGATAATTTCAAAGATGCAACACTGTATGCAACACTTACACCAGGTGATTTTATTCTCTATTATCAAGATATAGCAAATGCAAAAAAAACAACTTTAATTCAAGCTCAGCACATTGCAGATTCTCTAATAGCTATACTCTCTCTTCCCATTACTATTGAAAAGAAAAGCTTAAAACCTGAAGTTTATGTAGGTGTAGATATATTTCATAATGAAAAAGATCCCCTCTTAGTCCTTAAACATACCAATATTGCACTCGATATTGCCAAGAAAAAAGATCAAAAGATTGTCTATTTTGACAAAGAAAACGAGATCCAGATACAAGAGGTCTTTAATGTATTTGAAGATTTGCAGACTGCCATTAAAGAGGAACAATTTGAACTCTATTATCAACTGCAATTTAACGAAAAAAGAGAAATTTTTGGAGCAGAAGCACTCATTAGATGGAACCATCCAAAATATGGTCTTTTATCTCCTGCAAAATTTATACCAATAGCAGAACGAACTGATTTTATTATAGAAATTGGAGAGTGGGTATTACAAGCAGCCTGCAGACAACTCAAAGAGTGGCAAAAGAGAGAAACGACAAAAGACTGGAGCCTCTCTGTAAATATCAGTGCCAAACAGTTTTATAAAGATGATTTTGTTTTTAATATACAAAAACTTGCACAAAAGTATGGTATTAATACACATCTGTTAAAACTTGAGCTCTTAGAATCTCTTTTTATTGAAAAGCCTCATGAAGTTGCACAAAAAATGCAAGAACTTAAAAAAGCCGGTTTTCAACTCTCACTTGATGATTTTGGAACAGGATACTCTTCTCTTCAATATCTTAAGATATTTCCTCTAAATCAAATTAAAATTGACCAATCTTTTGTTTTAAATATATTTGCAAATGAAAAAGATATTCAAATTATTAAATCTATTATCTATCTTGGTAAACTTTTAGGTCTTGAAGTTATTGCTGAAGGCGTTGAAGAAGAATCTCATTATAAAAGACTTCAAGAGCTTGGATGTCATGCATTTCAAGGATACTACTTTGCAAGACCGCAAAAGATTGAAGATATAAGCACTCTGTTATGATAATTTTTGTATAATCAAATCAATATTATTTTATAAGGAATTGTGCCCTATGAGTTTTTTAAAAGAGTTTGACGAAGAAGTATATAACTTATGTGAGAAAGAGTTAGAGAGACAAACTGACCATTTAGAGATGATTGCATCTGAAAACTTTACACTCCCTGCTGTAATGGAAGCAATGGGAAGTGTTTTTACAAACAAATATGCAGAGGGCTACCCTGCAAAACGTTATTATGGCGGATGTGAATACGCTGATGGTGTAGAACAGCTTGCGATTAACAGAGCATGTGAACTTTTTGGATGTAAATATGCAAATGTTCAACCACACTCAGGCAGCCAGGCAAATGGTGCTGTTTATGCAGCACTTCTTAAAGCCGGTGATAAACTTTTAGGTATGGATCTTAGCCACGGTGGACACCTTACACATGGTTCTAAACCAAGTTTTTCAGGTAAAAACTACAGTTCATTTACATATGGTGTTGAGCTTGACGGCCGTATTAACTACGAGAGAGTAATGGACATCGCTAAAATTGTTCAACCAAAGATCATCGTTTGTGGTGCTTCTGCTTATGCGCGTGAAATTGACTTTAAAAAGTTCCGTGAGATCGCTGATGAAGTAGGTGCTATTTTATTTGCTGACATCGCACACATTGCAGGTCTTGTAGCTGCCGGTGAGCACCCTAGCCCATTCCCATATGCTGATGTCGTAACAACGACTACACACAAAACACTAGCTGGTCCTCGTGGTGGTATGATCATGACAAATGATGAAGACATTGCTAAAAAGATCAACTCTGCTATCTTCCCTGCTCTGCAAGGTGGACCACTTGTACACGTAATTGCTGCAAAAGCTGTAGGTTTTAAACATAACCTTAGCCCAGAGTGGAAAGATTACGCAAAACAGGTAAAGAAAAATGCAGCAGTACTTGCTGATGTTTTAATGAAACGTGGATATAACGTAGTAAGTGACGGAACAGACAATCACCTTGTACTTGTAAGCTTTGTAGGCAGTGATATCTCTGGAAAAGAAGCAGATGCTGCTCTTGGAAATGCAGGTATCACAGTAAATAAAAACACTGTTCCAGGTGAGACGAGAAGTCCGTTTGTAACTTCGGGGATCCGTGTTGGTTCTCCTGCACTTACAAGCCGTGGTATGAAAGAGGCAGAGTTTGAACTCATTGCAAACAAAATGGCTGATGTTTTAGATGACATCAACAATACTGAATTACAAAAGAAAATCAAAGAAGAGTTAAAAGCACTGGCACAAAACTTTGTTATCTATAACCAACCAACTTACTAAGTAGGACAAACTATTATGACTGCAATGGACTTAAAACTCATCAAAATTGTAAGTGACCACTACTGGATCAAGCGTGATTCAGTAGTAAACAAGATCACTTTTAAAGGTCGTACATTTTACAATAAATTTGAAAGAATTAACGAACCTTTAAATCAATCTATTATAAACAAACACCTCAAAGGTGAGATAACTGTCGCACATTCACTTGTAAACAAGATGAATAAAGTAGAGAATATCGTTATTGACTACAATGGTCGTGATCCGGAAAGATTTTATCATAAAACACAACTTCTTTTACGAGAAGAGGGTTTTATCAACTTTACAGCTTATGAGAGTAAAACAAAAGGTCATTTGCATGTCTATATTCATAAAGGGCATACTACACTGCAAGAGGCTATTCAACTTGGCAAAATGCTGAGTATGAAACTTGCAGCAAAACAGCCAAAACAGTGGAGAATGTTTCCAAACAGTGATATGCCAGATGAGTATAATATTTTAGTTCTTCCATACGAAGTTTACGCAAAAGAACGTGGAGCTTCCTGGTCCAAACATATGTAACAACTCCCAATCTTGTTTGTTTATCCTATTTTTGGTATCATAACAACAAGAAACTTTAAAAATTCGAGGTAAAATTATGGATGATAAAAACGAACTCAGTGATATTGTGCTCAACAAAAACAGTGCTACAGGTTCTAACAAAAAAATAGTTCTTGCTGTAGCAACGCTCGGTATAGTTCTTATTATCGTTATCATGCTGATGAACTCTATGAACTCAAGTTCAACAGAGAACTTACCTCAAGCCGTTTTACCTCCAAAACCACAAAAAGAAGTCATGCAAGAGAGTGTGCAAGAAGAGCCGCTTTTTGAAGAAGTAGAAGTCATGGAAGATGATAATTCCGATGACGCAGATCTTGATAAAATAGCTCAGAAACTAAAACAGGAGAGCCAGGAAATTGAAGAAGTTGCAGAAGTAGCTCCTATTGTTCATAAAAAGAAAGTCATTAAAAAAACACATCCAAAAGCAACTTACAAAAAACACGTAACACAGACAAAAGTTTCTCAAAAAGCAACATCAGCTGTCAAATACTATATACAAGTTGGTTCATTCTCAAGATATGAACCAAATAAAAAATTTCTAAGCTCGATCAAAAGACTCGGATACAACTACACCTATCACAAAGTTGGAAATCTCAACAAAGTTTTAGTTGGCCCTTTCAAAACAAGAGATGCCGCAAATAAAGCAAAGAAACGACTTCGTGCAAAAGTTGAGCCGGGTGCTTTTTTAGTAAAACTATAAAAATTTATTCTTAGCAAGGCAGACTTTGATTCATTCAAAACAATTTACACTAGATCAGTTAGCACCTATTGCAGTCTATTCAAAAATTAGAGAAATGTTTCCAAATGAAATATCATATCTTTTTGAAAGTGCTGGAGGGAGTGAGGGAAACTACTCCTTTATCTGCATAGGAGCACGTGAAAGACTCCAATATATAAACGACAAAACAATCTATACAGATAGCAATGGCAAAAAACATATAAAAGATGAAAACCCTTTTACATTTTTAAAAGAGTACTATAAAAATATAGACACAACTATCTATAAAGAAGCAACAAAAGATCTCGGTGTTGCTTATGTTGATGGATTTATCGGTTTTATTGGTTATGATATGGTAAAAGTCTTTGAGCCAAAACTAGATTCTAGTATGGATCACTTAGTTGATGAGCTCCATACTCCGGATCTTGACCTTATTTTACCAAAACTCATTTTAGTATATTCTCATAGAAACCATAAGATAACACTAATTTCTACACTTAATGAATATGCAGAAAAATTTGACAACATTGAAGCTGATCTCAAAGGCACATATACTTACAAACATAGAGTTTATAACGTAGGGAATGACAAAGGAAGTTATGCACACTCAAAAGAGAAATTTTTTGAGATGATTGACAAATCAAAAGAGATGATCAAAAGTGGTGATGTCTTTCAAATTCTTATGACGAATCGCTTTACGAGAAATATTAAAGTAGATCCATTCTCATTTTATCGCATACTTCGTGCCAAAAACCCATCTCCTTATATGTTTTTAATGGAATATGAAGATTTCAGTATTGTTGGATCGTCACCTGAAGTTATGGTACGTCTAACAGATGGAGAACTCCTGCTTCGTCCGATCGCAGGAACACGTAAACGAGGAAAAACAAAAGAGCGTGACAAAGAGCTTGAGATTGAACTTTTAAACGATCCAAAAGAGCTTGCAGAGCATCTGATGCTTATCGATCTCGGGCGTAATGATGTTGGACGCGTTGCAAAGACCGGTACGGTAAAAGTTGAAGATATGATGCATATAGAACGTTTTTCACATGTAATGCATATAGTTTCTGATGTCGTTGCAAAACTTCGTGATGATAAAGATATGTTTGATCTGTTTATGGCAACTTTTACAGCAGGAACAATGACTGGTGCACCAAAAATTCGTGCAATGGAGCTTATTGCTGAGTATGAAGGACTAAAACGCGGATTTTACTCAGGGAGTATAGGCTACTTTGGCTTTGATGGCAATATGGACAGTGCCATTACAATTCGTACAGCACTTGTTACAAAAGACAAAGTTGTTCTGCAAGCCGGTGCTGGTGTTGTAGCAGACAGTGTAAAAGAGTTGGAGTATCTCGAAGTTAAAAACAAACTCGGAGCACTCATTCACTCTTTAGAAGATCTCGATCCTAAAGAATCATGAAACTTTTTGCAATCTTTGGAGATCCAGTCTCTCACTCACGCTCACCACTCATGCATAACAGTGTCTTTAAACACTGCAACTATCCTGCTTGCTATACACGAGTACACCTCAAAAATGGCTCAAAACTGCGTCAAACTTTTTTTGATCTTGGACTCAGTGGTGCAAATATTACAGTTCCACATAAAGAGGCTGCATATGAGGCTTGTGATGAGATACGAGGCTTTGCAAACAAAGTCGGTGTTGTCAATACTATCATTGAAGAAGACGGCAGACTTATCGGTTATAATACTGATGCCGATGGCTTTATCTATGCCATTAGTGAATTTAAAGAGATTCATAAAGTTCTTATTCTTGGTGCAGGAGGAACAGCTAAAGCCCTTGGCGCAAAGTTTTTAGAAGAGGGAATGGAAGTTAATGTTCTTAACAGAAGCCAAGGACGTCTTGTATTTTTTAAAGATATAGGCTGCCAGACATTTAACTGGGAAAATTTTACAATCGCAAACTATGATCTGGTAGTCAATACTACAAGTGCAGGTCTTAAAGATGAAGAACTTCCTGCTCCAAAAGAGCTGCTAGAGAAGATTTTAAAAAATACCAATTATGTTGCAGATTCAATTTACGGAAAAATGACACCCTTTTTAGAGTTGGCAAAAAGCAAAAAAATTCCTTATAAAGATGGTGCAGATATGCTACTTGGTCAAGGAGTTTTGGCAAATGAGCTCTTTACAAAGAACAAGCTTCAAAAAGAAGATATTAAGCACTATATGCAACAAAGTTTTCAGCTTTAAAATTATCTTGAAAAACTAACCCCTATAGAGAATTTTGTTATATTTCTGTTGTAGTCAATTAAAGATTCCATATATCCGCTAAAGAGTTTCATGTAAAGATATGACTTATCTTTTTTAAGCGGATATGAGTATGTGGCTTCTACTGCACCTTTCATACTGTCAATATTTCCCCTAATCATTAAACTCATCATATGTTCATTATAAAAATAGGTGAATTTTGCTTTTGTATACCCCAAATATTTCATAATATCAGGATTATCACTCAAGTTAGAAGGCCCTGGTAATGGTGCTTGCAATGTAAAATCTGTAATAAGTGTTTTATGTTGCAAACGAAGAGTTGTATAAAAATAATTAATACTTTTAGACAAGTTAAAACCATTAAATTCTGGTATATCTTTTGTATTTGGCTGTCCATTCGATTTATGGGCTATTGCTATTTTTAGTGATCGTAATTGTAAACAGGATTTTGTATCACTAATAGGAAAAACAACAAAACCCTCAGGATTATACAAACTCTCTCTAAATGGAGAAGAATCAATATATATTTGCCAAAAAGCCTGTTGTGTATAAGCAAGATAATACTTTTCATGAAGTCCAAAGAGATTATCACTTACTTGAAGCTTTAAACTCACTTGTATTTCAGCCTCTTTCTTATCATATGGAATTGCATTATGCAGACGTGAAATGTATAGTTTATTTGCAATACTAAAAGGTAATATATAATTAGCCTTATAAGGCTTTAATCCAAAAAGATCATCAAGCCAATTTTCCATATTCTCTTTTGAACGATCATTTTGAATATTTTCTGTATCTATTTTACTCTTTGCAGCATCTCTTATCTCTTTTGCAAAAAGCTCACTTGAACTTATAACTATTACAGATATCACTGCAATAAAAGAGATTTTCATACTCGCACTCTATCTTCTAATGCTCTTGTCAAAGAGAGCAGATCAATATTTTCCAAACTAACTCCTGTCGGTACACCTTGGGCAATTTTCGAAAAACTTACCTTAAAACTACTTAATTTATCTTCTATATACAATATAACGGCATCATTTGCTATTGATGGTGTAAGAGCAAAGAGTATCTCTTGTATGTTACTCTTACTTACAATCTCTTCCAAATGAGAAATAGAACGTTCTTCTAAAGAATCCAAAACAAAATACTTTCCGTCAAAAAGGCCGTTTTCCTCTAAAAGTAAAATATCTTTTGCATTTTCTACTATACATAAAAGTCGCTCATCTCGTGACTCATCAGAACATATATAACAGAGTTCATCTTCACTCATACCACCACATATACGGCACTTTTTAAGAGTACCTATGGCATCTTCTATTGCATGTGATATTTTCATACCAACATAAGTATCATTCATGATCATAAAATATGCAAGCCGTGTTGCAGATTTTTTACCAATTGTAGGTAACTCTTGAAGAGCATCTACAAGTCTATTAAACTTTTCTAGAGTATTATTCATCTACTTTTTACTCTCTCTTTTTGGTAAAATCAGCCATAACTTTAGCGGTGCTTTTAGATGACCTGCGAATTCAGCTGCTAAAGAGCCGTTTCCGGCAAAAAGGTCAGCTCGAATATTCCCTTTAATAGCACCACCGGTATCTTGTGCGAATACTATTTTATTTATTTCTTTATGTTCTTTTTTATCTTCTTCTATTTTTGCACTTAAGTATAACATACTTCCTAACAAAATATATCTTTTATCAACTGCAATAGATCGCATTGGTGTAAGTTCTACACCCAAAGCCCCGGTTGCACCCTGTTCTCTCTTACAAAAAAAGATTAAAGAGCTGTTGTAATTAAGTACCTCATCAATTCTATCAGGATGCTCTTTTAGCCATTTTATTATACTTTGCAGAGATACATCCTCTAATTTCAACTCTTTCTTTTGCACTAGGTATTTTCCAATTGCGCGATATTTATGTCCATTTTGATTTTCATAACCTATATACATAGTAGAGTTATCATCAAGTTTTGCAATACCTGAACCCTGAATTTCTAAAAAGAATTTATCTATTTTTGAATCACAGTAACAAAGGACAGATGCATTAAGATCTGTAAATTCAAGTTCTTTTCGAGTGTAGTAAGGGACCAATCTATTGTTCTCAATACGTCCACGTAATCTATAATTTTTCAACTCCGGATAGATTGATGACAGATCAACAACTACAAGATCTTTTGGTGTCGCATATATAGGGTATCTGTATCTTTTTGATTCTGTTTTAGAAGCATGTATCTGTGCTTCATAATAAGCAGTCAAAAGCCCCGTATCTTTTGCTCTTTTTCTTGTTTTTCTTTTTGTTATACGATACGGTTCAAAATTATGAAGAATAAATTCTTTGCTATTTGTAACATATCGTGCTTTTCGACAAAGTCTATGGTATATTTTATATGCTTTTTTTGTTTGACAGTTTTTTTTAAAAACACTTAAAACTTCATCAAAGTTTTCATTATAAAAATGAGGCATTTTGGAAAAAGAACTCTTTTTTACTGTTGTTTTTATAAAAGCCTCTGCTTCCATCTCATGTAAAAGAGGGGTAAAACAATACGGCTCCTTTTTCGTACAATTCCTATCCTCTTGCATCTGTTTGCTTGTATTTGGCTTCAAAACAGAAGGCTTTTTAATCGGTCTTGGATCAGCCTCTTTTGAACAAGAGAGAAAAAAGATTGTTATAATAATTAAGAAAGATATTTTCATAGTTACGATTATAACATCTTACTATTTATTTTAAATTACAAAATGGGTATAATTCCACAAAAAATTTAGATTATTTACAGGATTATATATGGAAGAGTTAAGCTATTATGAGATTTTAGAAGTATCACGTGACGCAGATAAGGCAACAATCAAAAAAGCTTATAGAAAAATGGCAAAAAAGTATCACCCAGATAAAAATCCGGGGGATAAAGATGCAGAACATATGTTTAAGCTCTGCAATGAAGCATATCAATGTTTAAGTGATGATCAACAAAGAAGTATCTATGACAGATATGGAAAAGAGGGATTACAAGGCATGGGAGGCGGCGGTGCTTCTCATGCAGGTTTTGATGATCTTGGGGCTATCTTTGAAGAGATGTTTAGCGGCTTTGGCGGTGGCGGTAGAAGGCGTCGTCAAAACCCGGCAGATATGGACAACTATCCGCTTGATATGAATATAGATATGTACATATCTTTTCAAGAAGCAGTTTTTGGCTGTGAAAAAGAGATCAAATACACTTATAAAAAAGCATGTAAAGATTGTAAAGGTACAGGAGCAAAAGATGGCAAACTGGCAACCTGTCCACAATGTAAAGGACAGGGTCAAGTCTATATGAAACAAGGATTTATGACCTTTTCTCAAACATGTCCGGTATGTAACGGTACAGGTTCATCTGCTGCAGAAAAATGTAAAACATGCCATGGAAGCGGTTATGAAGAGATCAAAGAGACAATTACAATAACCATTCCAAAAGGTATAGACAGCGGTAACCGCCTAAGAGTTTCAGGAAAAGGAAATATCGGTAAAAATGGCAATCGTGGAGATCTTTACATAACATTTGAAGTAAAACCTGATAAACATTTTATAAGAAATGACAATGATGTCTATATTGAGATCCCTGTTTTCTTTACACAGGCTGTCAAAGGAGATGTTTTAACTATTCCTTCACTTACAGGTGAGTTAGAGTTAAAACTTGACATTGGTACAAAAGACAAACAGCGCTATACATTCAGAGGCGAAGGTATTGAAGACGTTCATGGTCATGGAAAAGGTGATCTTATTGCTATTGTCAATATCCAATATCCTAAAAAATTAAATGATGAACAGTTAGAGCTTCTGAGCAAACTACAAGAATCTTTTGGAATTGAATCCAAACCACATGAGGGAGTGCTTGATTCAGTTATTGATAAAATGAAAAGCTGGTTTAAATAAAATATGAACAAAGGGCATCTTAAAAACCAACTCTCCTCTTTAGCTCTTTCTATGTTTAGAAAAGACTTTTTTGGTATATATCACGGTTCTATCTCAGCTAAAACTGAATCGAGTCGCTTTATTATCAATACAAAAGAGGCGGTTTTCGATGCCATAGATGAACATGCTCTTATTGAACTCTATTTTAAAAAAGATTATCGATGGAATCAGGCAAGTATAGATGCTAGTATTCATCACTCTATCTACTCACAGATATCTGAGGCAAAATTTATCTGCTTTACCATGCCCCAATTTACCACAGCATATTCACTCGATCACAATATCATTACACCAAAAGATTACTTTGGGCACAAAGAGATAGGTTCTATTACTATTTTTGATCCAAAACAGTTTGATGATTGGTATGAGAGAGCTCAAAGTGAAATAGCCTACTATTTTCAAACAAACAAAACAAATATTAT
>Ga0256837_1000749_pt1 | contig 25619 bp, 20 predicted proteins | sample 4562384metaG_FD_185976 | JGI IMG/M metagenome (GOLD analysis project Ga0256837, IMG submission 185976) | Hydrothermal vent microbial communities from Guaymas Basin, Mexico - 4561-384 | ecosystem: Environmental > Aquatic > Marine > Hydrothermal vents | place: Mexico: Guaymas Basin | collected... | reverse complement strand
ATCAGGATTAGTTCTATATTGGCTAACAAATAATGTTCTCTCAATTGCTCAACAATATTATATAAATATAGCTTATGCAAAACATAAAGATGCTATAGCTCTGGCACATAATAAAAAAGAGGAGAGCCAAAAATGATGAGAATAGAAGCTCCAACTCTTGAAGAGGCTTATGAAAAGGCGTCTATTAATTTAGAGTGTTCTGTTTCGGAGTTGAAATCTGAAGTCATTCAGCATCCATCAAAAGGACTCTTAGGCTTTATGAAAAAGAGTGCTATTATTATTGTTGTGTGTGATACAAATGAGGAAGTTGAAGAATATAGTAAAGTTATTCAAGAAGAAAAGATAGTTACAGAAAAAAAAGATATAGAGAAGCCTATTTCTGAAAAAGAGGTTCTTGATAGTTTTTTTGAAGATGATTATAAAGAAAAAAGACCTGATAATAATAATTTTGAATTATCAGAGAAGATAGAGAAAGAGTTACAAGAACTTATGAAAATTAGTTGTTTTAATATTGATATTGTTGAAGTTGATGTTGTTGATAATACAGCTCTAATATTTATAGATGGAGAAGATGCAGCACTTTTAATTGGTAAAGAGGGATATAGATATAATGCTTTATCTTATATGCTATTTAATTGGTTGTTTAGTACTCATGATTTATATATAAAATTAGAAATAGCCGAATTTTTAACAACACAGCAAGAGATGATAAGAAGTTATATTGAACCTGTAATAGAACATGTTAATATTAATGGGAAAGGTAAAACTAGGCCATTAGATGGTATATTAGTTCAAATTGCATTAGAACAACTTAGAGAAGCATTTCCAAATAAATATGTAGCAGTAAAGACTGCTAGAGATGGTAGAAGATTTATTTTAATAAATGAATTTAACAGTAGAAAAGATGGCTGATACAATATCTGCAATTTCTACAGCCCATGGTGTATCATCTCTCTCTGTAATTAGAGTTAGTGGTGATAAATCATATTCAATAGCAAAAAAAATATCTAAATTAAATAATATAATTCCCCGTCACGCAACACTAAATTCTCTTTATGATTCTTCCGATGAACTTATAGACCAAGCTATTATTATATATTTTGTATCTCCAAAAAGTTTTACAGGCGAAGATATTGTTGAATTTCAATGTCACGGTGGATTAATAGTTGCCCAGATGGTTTTAGATAGGACTGTAGAATTAGGTGCAAGATTAGCTACTGCTGGAGAATTTTCTAAAAGAGCATTTATTAACGGAAAGATAGATTTAACAAAAGCAGAAGCAACAGCAAAACTAATTGAAGCAAAAAGTGTAAGTGCAGGAAAAATTTTAGCTAGACAGATGAGAGGTGAACTTAAAATTTTTGTAGATAAAACAAGAGATTCTCTACTAAAATCTTTAGCATACTCTGAAGTTATGATAGATTATGCGGAAGAGGATATTCCTGATGATATTTTGGAATCGCTAACAAATCAATTAAATAATTTAGATATAAAATTGAATAATATAGTTCAAACAAGCCTTAGACGAAGAGGTTTGATTGATGGTTTCAAAGTTGCAATTATTGGAAAACCAAATGTTGGAAAGAGTTCATTATTAAATTCTCTTTTAAGTTATGATAGAGCTATTGTAAGTGATATCGCAGGAACTACCCGAGATACAATAGAAGAGCAAATTAGAATAGATTCACATATTATTAGATTGATAGATACAGCAGGTATTAGAAAAGCACAAGATAAAATAGAAAAGATAGGTATTGAACGGTCTATTAGTAGTATTGATGAAGCAGATATTATTATCTCTATATTTGATGGTAGTAGAGAATTTGATAATGAAGATGAGAAGATATTGTCATTATTAGAAAATACAGAAGATAAACATATTATCGTAGTTATAAATAAGAGTGATTTAGATAATATATTAGATATTAATTCATTAAAAAAATATAATCCATTATTCATTAGTACTAAGAAAGATGTAAATATTGTAACAGATAAACTTACCAATTTACTAAATTCTATAGGAGATATTGATGATATTATGCTTATTTCTACTAGACAAATAGAAGCAGTTACTGTAGCAAGAGATTCAATAATTAAAGCTAAAGAGCCACTACAAAATGGTGAATTAGAGTTTTTCTCATATCATTTAAATGATTCACTTGTAGCAATTAGTTCAATATCAAAACCTTATAATAGTGAAGAAATTTTGGATAAAATGTTTGGTGAATTTTGCTTGGGAAAATAATTAAAAAAGGAAAAAAATGTTAAAAAAACTTATAATATTTATATTGATAATATTATCTATATTATACTTAACTGGTTGTGTTGGTGAACCCAAAGTTCCAGATGCTCAGTTTAAAAAAGTATCAAAAGATAGTGGTACTCTATGGGCAAAAAAGACAAATATAGAGGAGAAGCAAATAATAGATGTATCAGACTTAAATAAAAATACAACAAATAAAGAAATTATTATTACAGTAGATGCTGTAGATAGAATTGAATTTCCAATAGCAGAATACAATAAGTTAGCAAAAGTTGGGAAAGGAACGATTAATGGATATATTTATCTTGAAAATGAATATGGAAATAAAATTTATGGTAAAAATAGTAAATTATTCTTAAATCCAATTACAAGTTATTCTAAGCAGTGGTATAAAGAGAGTTATAAAAGTGGGAAGAAGATGAGTAAAGCAGATGCTAGATTATTTAATTATGTTAAATTTACATCATCAAATAATCACGGTAGATTTGTATTTTATGGAGTTCCATCTGGTGGATATTATATAACAGGAAGTGTTATTTGTGGAATTGAGTGTGGATATGATGCTCCAAAAAAGATTCGCATTGCCACAGAGATATATCTAAATAACAATGAGATTGTAAATCAGGACATAAATAAAAGATTTTAGCTTTTAGGATAGAATTCTTTTAATCTATTATATAATTTAGTGGGTGTAATATCATGCTCACTATCTAATATATTCTGCATGACTACATTATCTTCTTTATTATCCCATATTTTAATATAACTTCCATCTTTATATCCATTATCTTGTCTAAATTTATTAAGAATATTCTTTCCAACATATAAATTATATAGAGTATCAAGATTTAATTCTGATTGAATAGCTACATTTATAAATGCCTCTATTAATAGTTCTATTTTACTATTATCAAAGAGTCTTGCTATTAAATTTTCAACAACTTCAATTTGTTCATAATAATTTTTAGTGGTTTTTGTAATATTTTTTTTAAATTTATAAAAGTTTTTAATAGTTTCTATATTTATTGTCAAAGTATTAATATCACCTAAATCATTTAATTTATACTCTGTTAAAGCTTGACTCATAATAAAATGCCAAATATCAACTACTTCTATTTTAATATTATTATAATCAGGCAAAGAATCTATATTTTTCCAATGTTTCCATGGATAAGATTCTATAAGCTCAGCACATTCTAAATATGCACACCTTTTCCAATTTATAAGCTTACCATTTTTAGTAATTCCATTTTCCCAATCACTACCATTAGTAGCATCATTCAATTCTTGTTGTAAATTCAACATTTGAGTTATTTTATTCATTATCTTTGTTTACCCTTTTACTATTTCGATAAAACCTGTCTCTTTTTTAATCGAAAATTCTAAATTTTCCAAATCTGTATCTTTAAATTTTACAGTTATCGTACAATCTTTTATCATAACTTTACTATATAAAGGTTGAACTGAAAAAGTACTTCCAACAAAAGGTCTACCTAAATTATCAAATGCTATATGTTTTGCTCCAGTACAACCATTTGTAAATTTAACTTCTTTCACTCCAAAATTAATACCTAAAAAAACATTGGGGCTTTGATTGATTCCTATATTTTTGCTCCCATTTTGAGCATAAAAATATTGTCCATTGGCAGGATCTATAGCACACTCATTTTGACTAAATGCATTATTATGGTTTTGATTTGAACCTATACTATAGTTATATCCACCATCTGAATCTGAATCTGATGCAAATGCAATTGTCCATAACTCCATTTGCCATTTAGTATTCTCTGGATTAGTCCTATTATCTATTAGCGCTAAATGTCTTGTAAATTGAAGTGCAGAGTATATATTATCTCTTGCACCTACTCGTGTATCACTATTTAATTGTGGCATAGCTACAGCTGATAATATTCCCATTACGACAATTACCATAATCAACTCAATCATGCTGAATGCTAATCTTTTATTCTCCATTATCTCCTCCTACTTATTCAATAATTTTAATTATAACATAAAAAAGTTCCAAATTTAAAATATTATTTAAGATATTATAAATATAAATAAGATTATACTAGTAAGATGTGTTAAAGTACACAAGGAGATAGTGTTTTGTATTAAATCAATTAATACTTATATAAATTATACAGGAGTTGTAATATGAAATTTATAAAGAAAAAGATTATATTTCTTTTTTCCATATCATTATTTATTTTGGTAAAACAAGCTAATGCAGTAGAAACTAATGCATATGATATTTGTTATGAAGATCCAGTTTATGAAGGTTCTTCTTGTTCTGATATGGGTGATGGATTTAAGGGTGGTGTAGGTTGTAAACAAACTATACCAATACGAAGTTTATCAACATTAAAACTTACTAATACACAAATATTATTAGATAAGTCAGGTAAAAATTTTAGTTCAGGATTTGATTGTGGAATTAATGGAGTTAGTAAAAATGGAACGAGTTGTGAAGAGAAGAGTTCATTTCATTTGTCAGATGGAGAATCATTTGACCAGAATGTATATTTTAATATAGGAGATTTTAATCCATCTGCTATTAAAGAAATATATTCAAAATCTAATATATCTATAGCTATGTTTACAGGAGAAAATTTATTTGCATCTTATAATAAAAATGGTGTGGATTATGCAGGAAAAATTCCATCATGTCAATTAAGTATAGAATTTAAATTAGATGGTTATGAGATTTCAGAAGATCTTGATGGTCCTATTCATGAAAAATATCTTCATCCATCAATTATTTTAAATCGTCCAACTGACCATGTTGTTAAAGTTACATATTATACTACTGATGATACTGCAATGGTTTTAAATGGAGATTATCCAGAAGTTACTGGAAGAACTGTAACAATACCGGCTGGAGAGACTACGCTTCCATTGGATATAGCTGTTTATAATGATGCACCTATAGAATTGAGAGAGTGGTTTTGGGTTACATTAATTAATCCATATCCTAGTAGTGTAATTTTAGGAGATATAAAAGAGACAAAAATAGTCATTTCAGCACAAGAAGATGTTGTATCTTGTTTTGATGATGATTTTAGTAATGGATTAGATGAAAATTGGAGAGTTTTAAAAGCATCTGGTGGATTTACTCCAGGTATTGTATCAGTTGGTTCAGATTATAGATTGAGAATTACAAATAATCAGCACAATTTATCTACAGCAATTACAAAAGATGTATTATTTCCATCAGCCGAAAATTTAATTATTATTGAGTTTGATTATTATGCTTATGGTGGTTGTGGTGATAATAATTATGGGCAAAACCGTATGTATTTTGGTGCTGATGGTATATCAAATATTTTATTTGATTCAACAGTAGGAAGTACACCTACTCCAGGAGCATTTGGCGGTTCTTTGGGATATGCTCAATTCCGTGATCTTACGAACAACAATATACCTGATCAAAATGGATTTCAGGGTGGATGGTTAGGTTTAGGGCTTGATGAATATGGTAATTATGGTAATTGTAATGAAGGTAGAAAAGGAGGATTTAATGCAAGTGCTACACAATCATGTGAAGATGTTGGACCATTTACGCAAATTTATAAACATAGTAATACAGCCGTAATTAGAGGAGATGGAGATGGAATAAATGGATATAATTTTCTAGAAGGTGTTAAAGTTGCTCCATCTTATAATGGTGATACTAATTATGAATTAGATTATAATGGTAGGCCGCAACCATATATAGCAGAAAATAGATTTCTTAGTAAACCAGCTGGTGGGTATTATTCTGGAAGATATAAGATGAAAGTAGATTCAAGAGATCCCGCTCATTTATATATTAGTTTGTTAAGAAGTTCAGGAGGACATCCAGAATATTCTGAGGCATCAAAAAATTATCGTTATCAAACATTAATAAGTGAATTTGATGCTAAAAGTGATAAATATACACAAGGGCCAACTCCTGATAAAGTTAGATATGCAATTTCTGGTTCTACTGGTATTGGGTGTAACAATCATGAACTATCTTGGATTAGAGTAAAAGGTAGATGTGCTAAATTTATACCTGAAACAGCTCCAGCTAAAGGTATTTTTGGAACAAAAGATATATGGCGTAACTTCAATGAGGAGATAATATCTACAAAACTGGTAGATAAAGAGTTTAAACTTGATATTATGAGCCTTAAACCTGACTTTAGTGGAACTATGAAGAGAGAAGGTATGAGTGTTAAGTGGGCATTAAAATATATGAATGAAGATGGTCAAGCTCTTGTTTACGGTTCAAATATAAATAATGAAGGTGGTTATCAAGGAGATTGGAATGTATCTGTACAGGAAATTCTTGACAATAAACCATTTACTGTAAACGAAGCACAAAAAGATATGTGGTTAGAGATAAAATATTGTTCTGACTATAACTCTACTAGGGGATATATTGTCGGACATGCTTATGATAAATGTTTAGGTAGAGAAGAAATTTCAGAAGAGACAATTGCAGAATGGATATCAAGAGGAGCTCCGAGAAGTGGAGCAGATTATAATAATGTCGGATTACATCTTACTCTTCATAAAGGTGACCATTTCAGTGTTCGTCCAACACACTTTAAATCTACTTTAGGGTTAAATCCTAATATGATTAAATCAGGGAATGAACACAATATAACACTAACTGCTTTCTCTGGAACTAAAGCTAAAACTAAAAATTATAATGTAGGTCTTAGTACGATAGAGTTTGATATTGAATTAAAGAACAATAATAATGATGTTGATAAAAAGTTACATGGTACTGTCAAGACTTTATCTACAAGTCAAGCTTTTATTGCAGAGGGTATTAGTTCTTTAAATAAAGATGGTTCAGGAAAAAATGATGTATTACCTTTAGTTTTTGATAATGTTGGAAAAGTTGAGTTTGGAATTATTGATAAAACTTGGTCAAATAGAGATAATTTATATGGAGACGATAGTCCAGAAGAATGTATGACTATAAATGAAATGAATAGTATTCAAGCACAAAATCCTATAAGAAAACCATTTAGTTCTTGGATATGTACTGAAGAAAAGAAAACAATTACATTTATTCCAGACCATTTTGAAATCTCTACAACATCTGTACAAAATCATAAGAGTGGAGATTTTACATATTTATCTAATGATCTTAATATGTCTGCAAATATTGGATTAACTATAAGTGCAAAAAATAAAGGTGGAGTTACTACTTCAAATTTTAGTAAAGATACAAATTGGTATGAAGCTCCTGTTAGTGTAGTCTTAAATATAAAGAAAGCTCATCCACATGGCAATAATTTAATAAAATTGGATATCCCAAATGAGACCTTATTAGGATTTGATAAAGGAAATTCTATTATTGTAGCAGCTGATAAAAAAATAGCTTTTAATTATAAAAGATTTAATAATCAGTTAGTTAATCCATTTGATATAAATGGTACAGATACTTTATTAAATGATTTTGATATTTCAGTAGATGTTAGTTCAGAATATTCATCAAGTATGATTATTACTGGTGAAGGTAACATAACAGGAGGAAGTGCTACTTTTTTCTATGCAAAAGCAAAACCTAATAAATTATTTTATGAAGATATAACAAGTAACAATGTTAATACCCCAATATCAATATCTATATATTGTGATCCAACGGTTGATAAGGAAGGTTGTAATTATTTAAATGTTATAGATTTAAATAACTCTGTAACCGATGAACTAAGATGGTATAGAGCATTAAATCATGATTCTTTAAATTCACCTTATAGTGATGGCTCATTAGTTCTTAAGCGTCATATTCAAAACAATAGTTTAAAAATTAAAAATTATGGGATAGTAGAGGGTTCAGGCGTACCAACTATTAACCCTAAGGATATTGATATTAATAGCGATGGTGTACAGAATGGAATTACTGTCAGTAGAGGTACTAATCCAACCCTTCCTATGACAGTATTATTTGAATTAGAAACAGCTAATTATTTACACAAAACAGATAGTTGGTTATTATATAATGAAGCTAGTGAAGATGAGAAACCAGACCCTTTTTATAAAGTTAGATTTATTGATAATTCAGATTGGGCTGGAGTTGGGGAAGAGGGTAATGTGATAAATAGAGAATCAACAACACCTAAAAACCAACGAATGAATTGGTAAGGAAAGGAATAAATTATGATTACTTATAAAGAACGAAAAGCTATCGCAATGATTGAACTTATATTTGCTATTGTAATAATGGGTTTTGCTATGATGAGTATCCCAAATCTTTTAGGAATGTCTGCAAAAAGTGGATATACTGCTTTACAGCAAGAGGCTATTGCTACAGCATCATCTGATATTAGTCTTATATTTGCAAGACAATGGGATGAGAGTAATACTATTAAGTCTGATTATGAAAGAATTCTATTAACTAATGGAGATAGTAATCTAGCTGATAGAGATGGAGGAATAACAAGAGTATATGATATTGTTCCTATAACAGCGACATCAGTAGCATCCTTAGGTCAGGATAGTGGCGATTATGATGATATAGATGATGTAAATGCTATTCCTGTTAAATTGACTACAGGAGATATAGCATCAGATAAAAGTAAAAGGGGTAATATAGATCAAGAGATTGAAATAGCTACAGAAGTTAAGTATATTACTGATCAAGAAAATACAGGTAATTGGGACAATTCTAAACTAGTAATATATAACTATAATGCACCAGCTGATATTAAGAGAATAACAAATATTAAGAATATTAGAACTACTTTAACTTCTAATACAACAGTTAAAGAATTAGAAAAAAATATAGTTTTATTCGCTTTTTCTTGTAATATTGGTGGATATAAAAGAGAAAGAAAGGTTTTACCATGAATAAATTTCGTAGTGGATTTAGTATGATAGAGCTGATTCTTGTTATGACAGTTCTTGGAATTGTAGCATCTATTAGTTCAACTATTATTGTTAAAGTTTATGAAGGATATATTTTGCAGAAGGGAGTATATAAAGCAAATATTTCTACAGAATTAGTTAGTACACAGATTGTAAATCGTTTGACTTATTCTATTACAGATTCTATTATTTTAAGAAAAACAACTAGTAATCCTGCATCACGAAGTATAAATGATATTAATAGCATTCAATCTTTAAAATTTGCCAATGATACTATAAAAAAGAGTTTTGGTATTTTAGAGTGGATAGGATATGATAATGATAGTTTTTCTGCTACTCATAATCCAGGGTGGAGTGGCTTTCATGATATTAATAGAAGTGAGGAGATTGGAACATCACAAATAATTAGAGTTCATACTCCAGCATCAAATTTAAACAGTGCCACACAAATTATAGGTTATCTTGGGAAAGTAGGTAACAAAAATAGTACACTATTAGCTGATGGTGCAATAATATTTAGTGGAAGTGATTATAGCACTTATAAATCTTATGATCCTTCTTGTATGGGTTTTGTAAATAGTCAATGTATTTCAAGAGTAACATCTATTGAAGCATCAGGAACTAATCAAGAAATTCGTATTGCAAAGAATACAGATTCAAATCAAAAAAAGATAGTTACTGACCAATATAGATTAGTTTGGAGTGCTTATGCTATTGTCCCCGGTATCCTTAATAGAACAACTAAAGTATTTACACCTAATGCTACTGATTCAAGAACAGGAACTTATGATTTAGTGCTATATTCAAATTATCAACCATGGAAAAATGAGACATATAAGAATGGAGATTTTAATCTTTTAGCAGAAAATGTAACACAATTTAAGGTTAAAGGTGATGGTTCAATCATTCGTTTTAAGATATGTATCAGAGAAGATACTGGGTTAAAGGCTGAAGATAATCTAGGAATTTGTAAAGAAAAGGTGGTAATAAAATGATTTTACTTAATAATATGCGATATGGATTTTCAATGATTATGGCTATATTTGTTATCCTTCTTCTTAGTAGTATAGGAGCTTTTATTGTAAATCTTTCTGGAAAAACAGTTAAAGATACAACTTTTCAATATAGAAAGGAACAATCTGCATTATTAGCTAAAAGTTATACAGAGTTAGCAATTATGGGTGTAACAGCAAATGATGCTACTAGTGGTAGCAATTGTCTTGAGGAAATAACAGGAACAGTTGGTGGAGACCCAACAGAGGGAGAAGGATATGAAGTAAAAGTTAATATATCTTACATAGGCGATAATACAAAACTAAAATGTTCAACTAGTCATATTTTATCGACCACAGAAGATATATTAAGAGACCAGCAGTTATATATTATAGTAGATGTATTTATTAGATATATAGATTTTGATATCGTATCTATGGCAACAGTTACAGATGCTACACCAAGAATTACATATCATAGACGAACTCTTCAAAGAATATAGATATTTTAGAGATTAGCTCTTGCTTCTCTCTAAAAATTCTTTTTTAATTATATCTCTATCAACTTGTTTATCATGAAGTGATTTAAAAGGCATTCTCTCTCTATAGATAATCTCTTCAGGTATCATATAATGAGGTAAATATTTCTTAAGTTCCAAAAGTATTTCATTTTTAGATAATCTATTTTCAGCACTATACACTAAGATTATTTCCTCTTCGATATCATTATTAGGTACAGAAAAAATAACTCTAGAAGTTATATCTAATATATGTTTATCAACTATTTTCTCTATTTCATAAGGGCTAACTCGATATCCTTGAGTTTTTATCATATCATCTGCTCTTGATACAAAAAAGATATATCCATCTTCATCTGCATATACAAAATCTCCACTGGCTATAACTACCTCATCAGTTAATTGACCATCGAAATTTATAATTTTATTTAATATATTAATTGATTTAAATCGTTTTTTAGTCTCATTTTTGTCATTCCAATACCCTTTATATATACAAGCTCCTCTATGAATTAATTCTCCTACCTCATTTGCTTTGCACTCATTACCATCTTTATTTATAATATATAACTCAACATCAGGTATAGCTTTACCTATTGATGTTGGCTTAGATTTTATTTGTTTAGGTTCTAAAAATGTCGAACGAAATGCTTCAGTTAATCCATGCATTGAATAAAACTTAGAGTATAAAAAGTATTTTTCTATATTTTCTAACATTATTGGCGTAATATTTCCACCAGATGATGAGATAGTTTTTATATTTTTAAAGTGTTGAGATGATGGTATTTTATGAGGATTTTCATTAAATATTTCCGTAATATGGATAGGCATAAGAGGTAGTATAGTTATATTATCATTTATTATATGGCTAAAAAAATCTGATGGAAGTAAAAATCTATGAATAACTAACGTAGCAGTGGTATATATTGCTGAAAATATTTGATTTAATCCATAATCTAAATTAAAAGATAAAATACCAGATATAACATCATCTTTTTGAATATTAAGATAGTTTGTTACTATTCTAGCCCCATCAGTTAATGCTCTATGGTTAATTACTACTCCTTTTGGGTCTCCTTGTGAGCCAAAACTATATGTAATAATTGCATTTGTATGTCCATAAATGGTAGATTTTATCTCTCCATCATAAAATTTAAAAATCTCATCAAAAGATACTCGGCTCTCTTTATGATTTTGATAAGATATTATTTCTCCATTAAAATCTATATCTTTAAGAAGTGAAATTTTGGAACTATCGGTAATTATACATTGAATTTTACAATCATCTATAATATGTTTAACTTGATTAGGTTTTAAAAGTCTAGTAATAGGAACAAGCATATATTCTGTAGATAATATTCCTAAAATAGCTATTACTTGAGATGCTGACTTATTGGAATATATTCCGATTCGGCTACCTTTAGGAAGAGATAGACTTTCAAGATAGTTAGCAATCTTATCTACTTCTGATTTTAATGCTAAATAGCTATATTTCTTATTATTATAAATTAATGCAGTTTTATTAGGTGATATTTGAGTAGCTCTATTGAGCGTATGACGAATAGTATTAATAGACATAATTGACTCCTTGATAGTAAGGATATTATTATAGCAGATTTTAAAGATTTTTCAGAGGATATATAGATATAATAATAAATTAGAGAATATATGAGGAGAGAGAATGTTTGATACATTAACAGATAGTTTTAAAAATGCTATTGGAAAAATTCGTTTTAGTGATGATGGAACAGCATTAAAGAAAGCTACAACAGAATTAAGAAAATCGCTATTAAAAGCAGATGTTCACCATAAAGTTGTTAAAGAATTAGTTACAACTGTTGAAAATGAAACTAGAAAAATGGGAATAGGTAAAGATAACTTTTTAAGAGCTTTACATGCAGAATTAACTAGAATACTTACAATTCAAGGTAATCAAGGATTTGTATTCGCTTCAAAACCACCAACCGTTGTTTTAATGATTGGACTTCAAGGTTCAGGAAAGACAACTACAACTGGTAAATTAGCATATTTTCTGAAAGAGCAAAAGAAAAAAAAGGTTATGATAGTTGCAGGTGACCTTCAAAGATTAGCAGCTGTTGAGCAATTAAATCAAATTTGTACACAAATAGATGTAACTTTAGTATCTGATGAGAATGCAAAACCTACAGAGATTGTAAAAGTAGCATTAGAGAGAGCAGAGAAAGAGCTTTATGATGTTGTAATAATTGATACAGCTGGACGATTGGCTATTGATGATAAGTTAATGGAAGAGTTAGCAGAAGTTAAGAAAGTAGCAAATCCAGATGAACTATTTTATGTAGCAGATGCGATGACAGGTCAAGATGCAGTCAGAACAGCTCAAACATTTAAAGATAAAATAGGGATTACAGGAGTAGTTCTTAGTAAATTTGATGGTGACGGTAAGGGTGGTATCTCTTTAGGTATATCTCAACAAGTTGGAGCTCCTTTAAGATTTATTGGTGCAGGTGAGAAGATGCCAGATTTAGAACAGTTTATTCCAGAAAGAGTTGTGGGTAGATTGATGGGTGCAGGAGATATTGAGGGACTTGCAGAAAAAACAGCATCAGTAATTGATGAAAAAGAAGCAAAAAGAATTACTCAAAAGATTAAAAAAGGTCAGTTTAGTTTTAATGACTTTTTAGCTCAAATGGAACAGATGAAAAAACTTGGTTCTATGAAATCATTGCTTGGAATGATACCAGGTATGGGAAATATGGCAAAACAGTTAGGTGATATGGATTTAGATAATTCTGATGAGGTTAAGTATATTAAAGCACTTATCTCATCAATGACACCTAAGGAGAGAGCAGAGCCATCACTTTTAACAAATAGTAGAAAGAGAAGAATAGCAGCAGGTTCAGGATTAGAACAGCAACATGTGAATCGTATTTTAAAGCAATTCAAGACAGCAGCTAAAATGGCGAAAAAATTCTCTGGTAAAAATGGAATGAAACAGATGGAAAGCATGATGGGTCAAATAGAGAATAGAGGTGGGTTAAAAGGCTAAGTAACAATAATATAATATTTAAGTATTCCTATTTTGAAGTATAATTCGTTTTATATTTTCAAAACTTTTAATGATATTTTTATCTTTTGATTGAATTTTGAACTCTCCTGATGAGAGTTCTCTGTATCTAGGGTCTGTATCTTGAATTTTTATTGGTTTTTCTACATAGAATTTGGATTTAAATATTATAACTCTCTCAGCTTTTAAATCACTACACCCTTTATCATTATCAGCAAGTATTTTTAATAAACTCTTTAACAAATCTTGTTTATAATTGAGTTCCATTTTATATCCAGTATGGGAAGTTGCTACAAATAGTATATTATTTTTAATATAAATGAATGCTACTGCTGTTTTTAATTCTGGTGTTAAAAGTGATATAAACTTATGATAGCAAGATTGCTTCTTAAGAATTTTAAACTGAGGTTGGTTAACAAGATGAGACAAAATAGAACGGATATTTTTCATAAATTTATTATAGCATCTCTTTGCTGTATAGCATTAACAGGATGTGGACATAAGACAAATCCAATTTATGTTCCTGATAATATAATATTAATAGAGACTAAATAATATTTATATTTTAAAGGTAATATAATGAAAAAATATGATGTATTAATTATTGGAGCAGGTATTGCAGGGTTATACTCTGCTATAAATATACCATCTGATAAAGAGGTATTAGTAGTTTGCAAAGATGTTCCATGGGAGTGTAATACTTTTTACGCTCAAGGTGGATTAGCAACAGCTATGAATAAAGAGGATATTGCTTCTCATATTGAAGATACTATGGTGGCAGGTTCTTATCATAATAATCGTGATGCTGTAGAAATTATGAGTAAAATAAGCCTTGAGACTACTAAAGATATTATAGATAAAGGTATGGAATTTGATAAAGATGAGCAAGGAAATATTTTATATACAAAAGAGGCAGCACACTCTATTAGTCGAATAGTTCATGCAGGAGGAGATGCTACAGGTATATATTTACATTACTTCTTAATGGTTCAAAATAAACATAAACTTCAAAAAAATACTTTAGTCTATGATTTATTGATTAAAGAGGGTAGGTGCTATGGTGTTAAGGCTATAGTAAATTATAAACCTATAACTATTTATGCCGATAATATAATTATTGCATCAGGTGGAGTGGGTTCTCTTTATGAATTTAATACTAACTCAAGAACAATTAGTGCAGATATTCATGGCATTTGTGCTGAGAAAGGTATTCCTTTGGCAGATATGGAGATGATGCAGTTTCATCCAACAGTATTTGTAAAAACACCTTATGCAAGAAAGCTTCTTTTGACAGAAGCATTAAGAGGAGAAGGAGCTTTCATCGTAAATGAAAACGGAGAGAGATTTCTTTTTGATTATGATGAAAGAGGTGAATTAGCTAGTAGGGATATAGTCTCAAGAGCAATTTTTGATTATAAAAGAAAGAATAATAACGAGGATGTGTATCTTGATTTTAGTATGTTTGATAAAGACTTTTTTCACAAACGATTTCCTAATATTACAAGAAGTTTTTTAGCCTTAGGGTATCATTTCCCTACTGATAGAGTTCCAATTTCCCCAGCATTTCACTATGCAGTTGGTGGAATTAAAAGTGATACTTATGGTAGGGTTGATGGAGTTACAAATCTTTTTGCAATTGGAGAGGCTGCTTCAACAGGAGTTCATGGAGCTAATAGATTAGCATCTAACTCTCTTTTAGAGGGTTTAGTCTTTGCAAAACGCTCAATAAAATATATTTTAGCACAAAAGAAAGAGGATTATGAAATACCTTCTTTTGATAAAGATTACGCTACTATATTGCATAAAGAAAATGACAAAGAATATAGGCAGAGGTTGCGAAGTATAATGTGGCATGATATAGGCATTATTCGTACAAAAGATGATTTAAAAAGAGCAAAAAATCTTATTTATGATATAAAAAATCAAGATATAGGACGATTGTTGGAACTTAGATTAAATACAGCATCTGCTATCGTAGAATCAGCACTTGCAAGAGATGAGTCTTTAGGGGCTCATTATATAGAATAAAAGGATAAATTTAGAATGCACGAATTAGATTTAACAATGACATGGGTAGGAATGGCCTCTTTGGTTATTTTTGTAATAGCTTATTATTTTATTGCAATGGAAGATAAGTATCATATAAATAAAGCTAAACCCGCACTTTTTGCAGGTACACTCATATTTATTTTAATAGGTATATATGTAGCAATTGCATATCCATCTATTGATGGTGTTTCATCTGTTGAGCAGACTCATCTTCATCATAGTATAGAGACTTTAATTATAGAGATAGCAGGAATATTTTTCTTCCTCTTTGTTGCCATGACATATATCGAAACAATGATAGCATTTAAAGTTTTTTCTGCCTTGAGATATAAGCTTGTTTCAAAAGGTTACAGTTACTCAAAACTTTTTTGGGTTACAGGAATATTAGCATTTTTCATCTCACCCGTAGCAGATAATTTAACTACAGCTCTTATTTTATCAACTGTTCTTATGACCATAGATAAAGATAATAGAGATTTTATAATACCTGCTGCAGTAAATGTGGTTGTTGCTGCTAATGCTGGAGGAGCATGGAGTCCATTTGGAGATATTACAACACTAATGGTATGGGTAGATGGAAAAGGTCAATTTACTGATTTCTTATATCTATTTCCTGCATCTATTCTAGGTTGGGGTATAACAGCATTTTTATTAAGTAGATTCGTGCCAGATGGAACTCCTCCATTTTCAGATGATGAAGAAGCTGTAAAAATAGACACAGGTGGTAAAGTTATCATGGGTCTATTTGCATTAACAATTGCTTCAGCTGTTTTATCTCATCAACTTTTACATCTTCCTGCTATGTGGGGCATGATGTTCGGTTTAGCAATATTAAAATTATATGTATATAAGATGAATAGGGAAGATGAAAATAGTGAAAAGATTGATATATTTGGATTCATTTCAAAGATAGAGAACGATACTTTATTATTCTTTTTTGGTATTTTAGCAGCTGTTGGTGGTCTTCATTTCTTAGGTTTCTTAGAATATTTTACTGCATTATATAGTCAGTTTGGACCAACCGTTGTAAATATTGGTGTAGGTTTCTTATCAGCAATTGTTGATAATGTTCCTGTTATGTCGGCTGTTCTTAAATCAAGTCCAGATATGGGTGTTGATGCTCATTCTCAATGGATGTTAGTAACTATGACAGCTGGTGTTGGTGGTTCATTAATATCATTTGGTTCAGCAGCTGGTGTTGGTGTTATGGGTAAAATGCATGGAATTTATACATTCTCATCACATATGAGATTTGCATGGACTATTTTAATCGGATATATCGTATCTGTATCAGTTTGGTATCTTCAATTTGAGATTTTAGGAATTTATTAAAATAATTTTTATCCAAGTCAAAAGTAAAATTTGACTACAATTCTAGCTAGATAATTATGAGGAGTCCTCGTGTCATTAGCCCTAGCTAGAAAGTATCGTCCAACTTCATTTGATGATTTAGTTGGTCAAGATACAGTCTCTCAAACACTTAGTCAAGCATTAGATAGTAATAGACTTTCTCATGCATATCTCTTTTCTGGATTACGAGGTAGTGGAAAAACCTCTACAGCCAGAATCTTTGCAAAAGCTCTATTATGCGAAATAGGAGAGAGTTCTCACCCTTGTAACAGATGTTCAAATTGTATCTCTTCAAATGAAAATAGACATTTAGATATTATAGAAATGGATGCAGCCAGTAATAGAGGTATTGATGATATAAAAGAGCTTATAGAGCATACAAAATATAAACCAAGTTCTGCCAGATATAAGATTTTTATCATTGATGAAGTTCATATGTTAACGCCACAAGCATTCAATGCACTTCTTAAAACGCTAGAAGAACCACCATCTTTTGTAAAATTTATATTAGCTACAACAGACCCATTAAAACTTCCAGCAACAATTCTATCCAGAACTCAACATTTTAGATTTAAAAAAATAGCACAAAAACTAGTTTTACAACATCTTGAACATATATTGAATAAAGAAGGTGTCGATTATGAAAAAGATGCTTTAGATATTATTGCAAGAAGTGGAGCAGGGAGTTTAAGAGACTCTCTAACACTTTTAGATCAAGCTATTGTATATTCTAAAAATTATGTAAATATTTCAACAATAACCAGTATGTTAGGAATTATAGAGCCAACACTTTTGGATAATCTTCTTAATGATATTATGAAAAAAGATAAAAATAAGATTCTTGAATTTATTAGAATATCAAGAGATTATGAAGCAGAAATGGTTATAGATGAGTTGATACTATTTATTAAAGATATTTTATTATCTCCTGCCCCAAAAATATCAGCGATGATTATAGAAAGATTTTTTAGGATATTATCAGAATCAAAAATACTTTTAGGATTAGGTGGAGATGGTGAGTTTACACTCTCATTAACTATGTTTAAGATGATGGAAGCTTTAGAGATTAAAGAGATAGACTCAATGATTAAGATGTTAGAAAATGAACTAAAAGGGATAAAAGTAGAAGAAAATATACAAGAAAAGCCGATAAAAAAAGAAGAAATAATAGAGAAACCTCTCGAAGAGGATTATAATATTAAATTTAATGAATTAAAAAGAAGAATATCAGATAGAGATTATGACTTAGGAGAATGCTTTACAAATAATATTACTTTTGAGAGTTATCAAAATAATAAATTGACTTGGAAATCTAGTGCAAAAGATAAAGATAGAAAAATACTTACAAATAATTTTAGTCTTATACAATATTTTGTGCGTGATACATTTTCAGAAGATGCACAAATTATAAATATTCCTACAGTTGAAGATGATATTATAAACGAAGAATCAATCATAACAAAAATAATAGAACCAATTAAATCACCAATAGTTGAAAAAGTTATAAAAGAAGAAGATATATCATTTGACGATATTCAAATGCAGTTTAATAGTGCTACTGAAGATATAGAAGATATAGATTATTCTATAAGCGATGATTTTGAAATGAAAAGTAGTTGTATTGCACCATCTGCTGGAAATACAGAGTCAGCAAAAGAGAAAGAGGTAACAAATATATTAGATGAACCTATGATACAAGAGGTTATATCTCTCTTTGATCCTAAGAAAGTTAGAGTTATAAAAAAAGTCTAATTTTGCTATAATAATACCAATTAAATAACGCTAAGGATAACTAAATGGGACAAACTATTACAGAAAAAATATTCTCTCAACATGCAGGAAGAGAAGTTACAGCAGGAGAGATTGTAAGAGTAGATATTGATATGATTATTGGAAATGATATTACAACTCCTATATCTATTAGAGCATTTGAAGAGAGTGGAGCAGAGAAATTAGCAAAAGATAATTTTTGTATCGTATTAGACCATTATATTCCTGCTAAAGATATAGCCTCAGCAAATCAAGCTAAAATTAGTAGAAATTTTGCATATAAACATGACCTTAAATACTTCTTTGATGAAAAAGATATGGGTATAGAACATGCATTACTTCCTGAGAAGGGTTTAGTAATTCCCGGAGATGTTATAATTGGGGCAGATTCACACACTTGTACTCATGGAGCATTAGGTGCTTTTAGTACAGGTATGGGAAGTACAGATATATCTTTTGGAATGATTACTGGTGGTAATTGGTTCAAAGTTCCAGAGACTATTAAAGTTATTTTAACTGGTGAACCATCTAAACATATATATGGAAAAGATATTATATTAGAACTTATTCGCAAAATTGGGGTTGATGGTGCATTGTATAAAGCTATTGAATTTACAGGTGATACAATTCCTCATTTAAATATGGCAGATAGATTTTCAATTTGTAATATGGTTATAGAAGCAGGGGCTAAAAATGGTATTATAGCTGTTGATGAGGTGACTCAATCATATTTAAAAGAGAGAATTGTAGCTAATGATGGACTTAGAGATGAACCTATAATCCACCATTCTGATATTGATGCAGATTATTGTCAAGTAATAGAAATTGATGTGGCAAATTTATCTCCTGTAGTTGCATATCCGTTCTTGCCATCAAATGGTAAAAGCATAGAACAAGCTGTAGCAGATGATTTGGAAATTGATCAAGTTATGATAGGAAGTTGTACAAATGGTAGAATAGAAGACCTTAGAATTGCTTCAGAGATTATGAAAGGTAAAAGAGTAGCACGACACACAAGAATGATTGTAACTCCTGCTACACAAAAGATTTTACTTCAAGCTCAACATGAAGGTTTAATAGAGATTCTAATAGAAGCTGGAGCAGTTGTATCCAATCCAACTTGTGGTGCTTGTTTAGGTGGATATATGGGTATATTAGGAGATGGTGAAAGATGTGTTGCCACAACAAATAGAAACTTTGTAGGACGAATGGGTGCTAGAACTTCAGAGATTTATTTAGCAAATTCTGCTGTAGCTGCTGCTAGTGCAATAGCTGGTAAAATTGTAGACCCTAGAGAAATATGAGAATAGATTTACACAACCATACTTCAAGATGTAATCATGCTACAGGAACAGTAGATGATTATATTAAAAAAGCCATAGAGTTAGGTATAGATATTTATGGCTTTAGCGAACATGCACCAATGGACTTTGACCCAAAATATCGTATCAGATTTGATGAAATGATAGAGTATGAGAGTGATATATTAGAAGCTAAAGAGAGATATAAAAACGATATAAAAATTCTTTTAGGCTATGAAGTAGATTATCTGCCAAATTATATGGATGACAGAGTATTAAATGCAAAGGTTGACTATTTGATTGGTTCAGTTCATTTTTTAAATAAATGGGGATTTGATAATCCAGAGTTTATAAGAGAGTATAAAACTAGAGATATAGATAAAATATGGCAAGATTATTTTGATACTATAGAAGACATGGTAAAAAGTAAAAAATTTGATATTGTAGGTCATTTGGATTTAATCAAAGTATTTAAATTTATGCCAAAAAAAGATATAAAATTAATAGCTAAGAATACATTGAAAGCTATAAAAAAATCCAACATGGTACTAGAGATAAATAGTGCAGGATTAAGAAAACCTATAGCAGAAACATATCCATCTAAAGATTTACTTCAAGAAGCTTATGAGTTAGATATTCCAATAACATTTAGTTCTGATGCTCATAGTGTAGAACAAGTAGGTTTTGGACACAATGAAGCTATCAAAATGGCAAAAGATATAGGATATACTAAGACTTATATTTTTGAAAATAGAGAGAGGAATATTATTAATCTCACGAATTTATCGTAAGATAACTAACTTTTTTATACGATTTTTATGGTATAATTATTTATCCATAAAAACCGTAAGATAACTAATATTTTTATACGGTTATTTTGTTATAAAAAAGGCTAAACAATGAATACAAATCAACTTTTAACAATCTCTTTTCCAAAAGGAACACTAGATATTTTTCATAAAACTCAAATGGGTAACTTGAATCAGCTTTTACAGATGGCAAATGTTCATAGATTTGAAGAAGGTAAAAATGCTATAAGATTAGATACTTTTTTAAATAGAAAGAATACAAAAGATTTTATAAAAAGTGTTATGAGAGTAGAAGATTTATCTCTTGAAGAAGTAATAAAAGTAAAAGGTAGAGGTAAAGGAGCTAAAACTTATGCAAATTTATTTTTATTAATTTATTGTGCAGAACAATTATCTACAGATTTTCATGTTCATGTAATTAAAATATTTATAAATAATCAAATATTAAAAAGTCGTGATGATGGAGGAAATGACTTTAAAGAGTTAAATCATTATTTAAATAAAATGGGAGATAGAAAAGATTGCAAAGATAATAGAGGTTTATTTATTCAAGTTGCTTTAAAGTTAAGATTTAAAATTTTTGGGTCAGAAATAATGGAAAAATTTAATAAAGATAAAGAGTGTGGTATTTTACATACAAATTTTAATATTTGGAATAGTAAATATGCGAATAGTGTTCATCAAGATAAAAGAGTAAAATATGAGAATCTTCTTATTAATTATATCCAAATGGATTTTGTAAGTTCAAAAGATGAAATTTATAAAGCTATAGAAAAATTAATATAAATATATATTCAACGCCTAACTCCTAGATGATGAAGCTGTGTTGAATGATAAGTGTATTTGAGAGTTAAATCAGGTGACTGTAGCATTAGCATCACCTGACCCCTATATCTCCAATAACATTTAGTTCTGATGCTCATAGTGTAGAACAAGTAGGTTTTGGACACAACGAAGCTATCAAAATGGCAAAAGATATAGGATATACTAAGACTTATATTTTTGAAAACAGAGAGAGAAATATTATTAATTTATAAAGCATTTTAATTAGGGAAAATTATCCTAGTAATCCCACTATAAATTATATTTATCTAAGTAAAATAATACGGCATTATTAATACCGTATTAATATACTTAGTTATTGTTCCATATAATCTTATTATCTAAGTAAAAAATGTATAATAGTATATATTTTTTAAAGGATTATAATGTATAAAAAACATTTAAAAACTGATATGCTTATGAAAGTAGCTTTTCCCCATGGAACAATAGATATATATCATAAAACAGAAATGGGAAATCTTAAGCAAATTTTTAATATGGGAAATAAATATAGGTTAGATAATAATGAGAGTACAATAGAATTAGAAAAATTTTTAAAACGACAAGTAACTAAAAATTTCATATCTACTCTTATGGAGGTAAATGATTGTGAGAGAAAAGATATTATAAAAGTAGTTGGTAGAGGAAGAGGTGCTATTACTTATGCCAACTTACAATTTTTAATTTATTGTGCAATGAAATTATCAACAAAGTTTCAAGTTCATGTTATTAATAAATTTATAGAAAGTGATATACTTGTTAATCGTGATATAGGAGGAGTACTTTTTAAAGAATTAAACAGATCTATAGATTCGTTACCTGATAGAATTAAATCCATTGAACATCAAAATTCAACAGAGAGTAAATTAATACATAGTAAAAATAATCAAGGTATTTATATATATGTAGCAAAAGCAATTAGAGTTTTTATCTTTACACCTAATGATTTATATAAATATGGAGATAATCAAAATATTTGGAATAGTGAATGTGTTGAACCTAGACACTTATTAAAGAGGATAGAAATAGAAAAACGAATTAGTGAAGCTATAGAGTTTGGATTTATAACAGAGTACTATGAGAATGTTAATAAAACAGGTTTAAAAGATATATTACCACGCCTATTAAAATAAATCTATTAATTTATAAAGCGGTTTAATTAGAAAAAATTAAGTTATATCAAAGTTTATAATGAATTTATCGTCTATTAAACCTTAAATAGCTTTTTTCCTGAATCTCTATCAACTTACTTTAGTCTAAAAAATCCCAAGTCGAATAGATTTCATATCGGCTTTATACGCAAAAATCGCAAATCAAATAGATTATTCAAAGTAAAATTTCTTAATAAAAATAATTAATTTTATTTGTAGCATATATTATTAAAAAATAAAGCACTAATCTAATAAATTAGAGAGAACTTGGATATTTTATTAAAAATATCTTAAGAGTTGTGAATAATAATTTCAAATATTATTAAGTCTTTTTTAAGCATATTTTAATTAGGGGGGGGTAGAATAAGGCAATTATAATTTAAATTTACCATAAGGATTTCTATATGTTAAAAAAGATACTAATATTTTTACTTTTAACAGCAACAATCAATGCAACATTTCCAACACAAATAAATGTGACCAAGCTATATGTAGCCACATTAGATAGAGCCCCAGATGCTAAAGGATTAGATTATTGGGTATATAAATCTGATTTAAATCTGGAACTTATAGCCCAAAGTTTCTTTGACCAACCAGAGTTGGATATAAAATATCCGAAAGATACAACAAATAGAGAGTTTATAAAAGCTATCTATAATAACCTCTTTAAAAGAGTTCCTGATGAAAAAGGTTGGGATTATTGGGAAGCAGAGTTAGATGAGGAAAGTATTCCAAGGTCACTTTTAATTTTATCAGTTATTAATGGTGCATTGGGAGATGATGAGCTTATACTAAACAATAGAATTACAGCAGGATTATCTTATGCCAATGCTAAAAAAGATGATATACCATTAGCTATTAATATACTTAAAGATATTACAGCTGATAAAGATAGTATATCTTCGGCATTATGTAAATTTAAAATTGTTGATTGTGGAAGTGATAAGAAGCCTATAAAAAAGATAGAGATAGTTGATGATAATGAGCCTGTTATTGTACCTGTCGTTCCAGTTGTTGTTCCAGTTTTACCAGTTGTGGATGATACGAAAGATGTAAATGATACTAAGGTAGCTTTTAAACAAGATGTACGATTTATAGATAAAACTATATCTAGTAATATTCTGGGATATGATTATAATAATAGTATCAAACAAGATGATAATTTAAGTGTTATTACTTTAAAAAGTGATTTCGCTAAAACTTTAAAGGTTGGAGAGATTATTTCAATTCCTATGGGGGAGAATAAAGCTTTTCCTATTGGTAAGTCAGGTAGAGTAGAAGCTGTTGATATTAATGGTAATAGTGCCAAAGTAACTCTTTCTGATATAACATTGCTAGATGTAATTGATGATTTGAAAGTTGATGAACAAAGTATATCATTAACTGCTGATAATCTAATAGATATAATTATTCCATCTTATATAAATTCTTCACAAGATGTCCAAACAAGACAAGTAAGAAGAAGAACTGGAGATAAAGTATTTTTAAATGGTGGTATAGTTGTAACCAATGGAAAGAGAAAACGAACAAGAGATAAGGAACAGTATTTAGAAAAAGCAGAATTAAAATTAGGCTTAAATATAAAAATATCTGCCGATGAGAGATTAAAGAGTGGTGCAATTAAGAAAAAAGAGGTAGCTTTTATCATTGATGGTAAAATTACGGACTTAAAGATAGCTCTTAAACCAGATATTGATTTATCGAGGGGTTCTTTTGGTATTAAAACAATTGTAACAGGTGACATGGATATAGATATATCTACAATATTAAAAGGTGAGTTTCTATTTGGATATTTCGATGAAAAATGGAAAGAGTTTGAACAGAGTAAAACTAAAGCTTTAGGAATACAGTTGACAGGATTAACTTCTGATGATAAGGTAGGTAAAATCCCTATAATGGGATTAATGTATTCAGTAACAAATCTTGTGACACTCAATCTTAAGCCTAAGGAGCTGCTGAGTGTTAAAAATATAAATGCATTAAATGATAAATTAGCAATTATTTTATGGGTATATTTTGACGCAAAAATGGGTATTGTTATAGAAGGAAAACTAGGATTAAAATCTAAAATTAAATTTCAATTTGGAATAGATAAAAAAGAAGGAAAAAAAGGAGAAGATGTTAAACATTTTTTACCAATAGATAAGAATACACCTGTTATTGAGACTTATGTTAGTGGAAAGATAGGAGTAGATGGAAAGCTTGGTTTCTCTACAGCTGTTGATGTATTTATTGGAGGTGTTCGCTTTATAAATCTAGGGATGTTTGCAGGTTTACAACTTAAACAAGAGTTTGAGCTAAAAAGTGATGATAGCGAAGATGCCAAAGCTAGTTATTATCTACAAAATTTTGATGATGGTACAAAATGGAAATGGAAAATACCAAATATGGTTTTTTGTACAAAAGGTAATTTAGATGCAGGAGTGCTTTTTAATGTTGACCTTGGCATAGGTGCAAAATTAAAAGTATGGAAGTTTGAAGTAAGTGGAAATTTAGCATTTCATGACCAATATCCTAGAGCTAAAGATATTGCTAATTTAAAAGTAGGTGAAAGAACAGGTACTTGGTGGAAACTATCAGATTGGGGAGAGTGTACTAATGGGTGTAACCTAAATAAAATAATAAATAATAATTTTAATTTAAAGCAATGATTCTAAATAAATATAATCTCACTAAAATATAAACTAAAAAGAGATAAAATG
>Ga0256837_1000748_pt1 | contig 25622 bp, 31 predicted proteins | sample 4562384metaG_FD_185976 | JGI IMG/M metagenome (GOLD analysis project Ga0256837, IMG submission 185976) | Hydrothermal vent microbial communities from Guaymas Basin, Mexico - 4561-384 | ecosystem: Environmental > Aquatic > Marine > Hydrothermal vents | place: Mexico: Guaymas Basin | collected... | reverse complement strand
TGCCATCGCCAAGTGGTAAGGCCGTAGCCTGCAAAGCTACTATCCCCAGTTCAAATCTGGGTGGCACCTCCAGTTTTATAATTTTAAAACTTCTTATTACAAAAATGTGGATCTTTGGCAGAGTTGGTCGAATGCACCGGTCTTGAAAACCGGCGAGGGTTACACCTCCCAGAGTTCGAATCTCTGAGGGTCCACCACTTCTTAAAATAATCAAATGAAATCAATAAAACTTATTTACTACTTTTAAAAATATAATCCCTAACTTAAACTTTAGACTTATTTCACTAAAAAATACTTTATATGAAATAGTCAAAGAAAAGAAAATTCTCTTTAACTATTTTTAACCTATTTACGAATTTACACTAATAGCATTAGCAATTCTCAACATAGTTTCCTCTTTCCCAATCACAGCCATAATAACATCTATATTTGGCCCACCCATTTTTCCTAAAAGTGCTACACGAAGAGGCATTCCTATTTTTCCAAAACCTATTTCCATCTCAGTTACAACCTCTTCCATTAAAGAGTGAAATTCAGCTGGAAGTTTTGCATCTGATGCACTTAATTTTGCTCCAAAAGCATTTAAAATAGGGATAGGTTCACCCTTAAATGCTTTTTTAACAGCTTTTGCATCATAAGATTCAGGTGTTGTTACTATCTCCTCTATTAATGAAGCTAACTCTTTTATAGTTTTTGCACGCTCTTTAAGTGCATCAAGTAAAATACCTTTTGTTGTAACTGAACTGAAAGTGATGTTATAAGCTTTTAAAAGCTCCTCTAATTCACTATTTGAACTATTTTTTATATAATGAGCATTTAACCAATCAAGTTTTTCAGTATTGTAGATAGATGCTGATTTGTTTATATCTTTAGGGTTAAAAAGTTCTATCATCTCTTCAAATGAGAATATCTCTTGGTCACCGTGACTCCAACCTAAACGTACTAAAAAGTTAAGTAATGCTTGAGGAGTATAACCCATCTCTTTATAAGCCATAACATCTGTTGCACCATCACGCTTAGAGAGCTTTTTACCCTTAGAGTTATGTATCATAGGTACATGATAAAACATAGGTATATCAAATCCTAAAGCTTCATATACTACTATCTGTTTAGGAGTATTTGAAAGGTGGTCATCTCCACGGATAACTTCATTAATACCCATTAGATAATCATCTATGGCTACAACAAAGTTGTACGTTGGCGCTCCATCAGCACGTGCTATAACAAAATCATCTAAAATATCTTCTGCTTGAAAAGAGATAGTACCTTTTACACCATCTTTAACTAAAATCTCTCCAGTTAAAGGTGCTTTTATTCGTATAACAGGCTCTACACCCTCTGGAGGAGTTCCCTCAAAATCACGATATTTTCCATTATATTTTGTACGCTCTTTATTTGCCATCTGAGTTTCACGAAGCTCTGTTAGCTCCTCTTTACTCATATAACATTTGTAGGCTTTACCCTCATCTAAAAGTTGCTGAATATATTTAGCATAAATCTCATCACGTTGGCTCTGATAAGTTATCTCACCATCTGCCTCAAGTCCTAACCATTCAAAAGCTTCTAAGATAGCTTTTGTAGCCTCTTTAGAGTTTCTTGCTTTATCAGTATCTTCTATCCGAAGAACAAATTTACCATTATTTTTTTTAGCCCAAAGGTATGAGAAAAGAGCAGTTCTTAAACCACCAATATGTAAGTATCCAGTAGGAGAGGGAGCGAAACGAGTAACAACCATGAAAAAGCCTTTTATTTTAGTAGATGAATTTTAGGCAACTGTTGGTTAAAAGGGGGTAAAATAGCAGTTAAAATTTAACTCAAGTGAATGATATGTATAAAATAATTTTAGCGACACTTTTCGCTTTAACTTTAAATGCTGAGATAGTTGATGGTGTTGCTATTGTTGTAAAAGGGAAAGCGATAACTCTTTATGATATTAAAAAAGAGATGCAGATATCTCATATAGATGCAAAAAAAGCTTCTAGTCTTTTAGTTCGAAGAGCTTTAGAAAATGCTGAGATACAAGAGCGAGGGATAGAGGTTAGTAGTAGTGATGTTTATGAAGATATAAAAAAAACAGCGGGTCGAAATGGTATGAGTATCAGTGCTTTTTATGAAGCTGTGCGTAATAGTAATGGTTTAAGTTCCACAGAATTAAAAAAGAAGATTAGAGAAAAACTGTTAAGTCAAAAACTGTATGCTTCCATAGCATACTCCTCTATTCAGCCCCCTTCAGAAAATGATATAAAAGAGTATTTTGAGCTTAATAGAGAAAAGTTTTCTCACCCAAGTTCTTTTACAGCTATTATATATAGTTCTCAAAATAGAATGAGACTTCAAGAGAAAGTGAATAATCCTATGTTATATGCTCCAGATATTCAAACTCAAGAGCAAGTTTTACCTTTTGATAGAATCGCTCCAGAGTTAGCCTCTCTTTTGGAAAAAACTGCTGTAAATAGTTTTACACAAGTGATACCAAATGGTAAAAATGGTTTTATGAGTTTTTATATTAAAAGTATAGAAACAACTCAAAATTCTACGGCAGATAGTTTTAAAAATCAGATTATCAATACCATTATGTCTGAAAAACGGGAGCATGTTTTAGGTGATTATTTCGCTAGATTGCGTCATAATGCAGATATAAAAAATATAAGAACGGTGGAATAATATGAAGGTAAATTTTTTTAAACAGTTGGTAATAGTTTTTTTAGCAACAAATGTTTTTGCAGTTGAGAGTGGTTTGTATCTTGAAGTGGGTGCAGGAACAGGAACAAAAGAACAGTTGAATGCAAAAAAAAGTAACTATGGTTATGAAAATAGTTATATTGGCTCTCTTTATTTAGGATATCAAGCAGATGTGTATAGATTTGAACTTGAAAATAGTTATAAATTGGCTACACCTACAGATAAAACTATTGAGGGTGATTTAAAACAAAATACTCAGATGTTAAACTTTTACTTTAGTGGATATAATCATAGTAAAATGGTTACAACATTAGGTTTAGGTGCAGGGATAAGTTCTATTGAGGTGAATGGGCTTAAAAATAGTAATATTTTTTCCTATCAAGCGATGTTTAGTATAGGATATATGAAAACAAAACATTTTATCATTACTCCAAAATATAGTTATATGAGAATGGTAAAAAGTGATGATTTTGATAGAAATAGCGACCATCTACTTAGTTTAAATTTGAGATACCTTTTTTAATATGCTAAATGATAAAAATTTCATAAACATAGCAACTGAACTTGCAACAGCATCTAAATGTGTTTCTAAACAGGTGGGTGCAGTAATAGTAAAAGATGGACGAATATTAAGTACAGGGTATAACGGTACTCCCCCAGGGTTTATAAACTGTTGTGATTATTGGGATAACAAATATACTCCAGAACATCACGAATGGTCTAAAACTTATGAGATTCACGCTGAGATGAATGCTATTATTTGGGCTGCACGTGAGGGGATTTCGATAGAGGGTGCTACTATCTATGTGACACTTGAACCTTGTAGTGAGTGTAGTAAAAATCTTATCGCAAGTGGAGTGAAACGAATAGTTTATGCAAAAGAGTATGAACATACTAACTCAGATATTATCACTAAATTTATTAAGGATAATGGAGTTAGTATCGAAAAGTTAGCTGTTTAAAAATTCAGCAATTTTCGAAGTAGGGCGTCCAATAATAGCCTTATCACCTTTGATAAGAATAGGACGTTCTATAAGCTTAGAATGTGTTGCCATCATCTCTATCAGTTTAGTATCACTCTGCTCATCTTTAAGATTTAACTCTTTATAAATATCCTCTTTTGTTCGCATCATCTTTCTTGGAGATAACTCCAACATCTTTAAAATATCTTCTATCTCTTGGATAGTTGGGTTTGTATCTAAATATTTGATAATTTCAACTTCACAGTTATTTTCTTCTAAAATACTCATCGCTTCACGAGATTTTGAACATCTTGGGTTATGCCAGATTGTTATATTTTTCATATAATTCCTTTGTTAAGTTTTACACTAAAAATTGAGGAAATTTTAACATAAATTTTTGGAGTTTAGGGGCTATAATTACTTGACAATAACCTTGAGAAGAGTTAAGATTATAATAATCTTGATGATACTCTTCAGCTGGATATACATCATTTAATTTACTTACTTCAGTTACTATTTTATCATTAAAATTAGTTTGTGCTTTTTTGATAAAATCTTTAATAACTATTTCGTCTATTTCATTTTGATAATAGATAACAGAACGATATTGTGTTCCTTTATCTGCACCTTGAGCATTTAGAGTTGTTGGATTATGAATAGTAAAAAATATCTCTAGTAGATTTTCTAATGTGATTGTTTCATTATCATATTTTATATCTATAATTTCAACATGACCACTAACTCCTGTACAGATATTTTCATAAGTTGGATTTGGACGATCTCCTCCTGTATAACCACTCTTAACAGTTTCTACACCTTTTACATTTTTAAATACAGCTTCGGTACACCAAAAACATCCACCACCCAATACTAATCTTTTTATATTCATATTTTTTATATCCTCTCTAAAAATAGTCTCTTGAGCAAAATTATACTATAATTGATTTCATAAATATTGAGGATTTGAGTATGAAATATATTTTAATAAACATTATAGTATTGCTCTCTTTTTTAGAAGCAACTGAAAAGATAGATAGTATAAAAAAAGAGAAATTTATCTATATAAAACCTATCTCTATAGAATATAATAAGATAGTAGAAGAGCTGGTTTTAGTTCATAAAGAGGATACAGTAAGTGAAGATGAAGAGGATGAAGCTGTTGCAAGTATGTGGGCAAATGCTTCAGACGAAATAGAAGATGCTATTGATGATAGAGAAATAGATGATGAAAAGATAGAAGAGGAAAAAACTCAAGAACTTGTAAATAATAGTGTTGGAAGATGTGAAAGATTTATAAAAGGTTTTACCGTAGATAAAGAGGGGTGTCCTCAAACATACAGATTGCAAACAAAATTTCAAGATAAAAGTTTTGATACAGTAGTAGAAATGAGTGAGGAGTTAAAAGAGTTTAGTGATTTTTTAAAAAGATATACCTCTTATCAAGTTATTATTTATAGTTATACAGATAGTATCGGAGATGATGATTCAAATAAAAAATTAACGGAAGAGCGGGCAAGAGCTATTCGAAAATTATTACTAAACTTAGGAGTAAGTTCTACAAAATTAACAGCTATTGGAAAGGGTGAAAAAGAGCCATTAGATAGTAATATGTATATGAGTGGACGAGATAAAAACAATCGTATAGAGATAGAGTTAATCTATTAGATTTACTCTGTCTTTCTTATTGTAATATCTATTCCTTTCTCTTTAAGAAGATGACCAATTTCTACAATTCTATCTTTATATTTTTCAGTATCTAAAAACCCTTGATAGCTATCTAACTCTTTATCTAAAACTTTTTGAGCGATAGTATCTATTTTTAGAAGTAGCTCTTCTAATTCACTCTCTAACTCTTCTACGGTATCATTTAATCTATTCATAACTATCCTTTTAATATTTTATCTATCACAAATAGTAGCAAATTCACAAAATAGACAATTCTTTAAATCATCACATTTTTTACAATTCAACTCTTCTATATTGAGTAAATCTTTAATATTTGATTCTAAAATTGCAAGTTTTTCTTGCAATAAAGCTTCAGGTACTATTTTAGATTCTTTTAAATCATAATAACCACAAGCAACAACATCACCTAATCCACTTGCTAAAAGATAGTAGAATTCAAGTTGAAAATCTTTTGCTTCTTGAACATTTTTTGGATTATAAAGGGGATATGAACCTGTTTTATAATCAAGGACTTCTATCTCATTAGCTTTTTTATCTATTCTATCTATCTGACCTATGAGTGTTATACCTGCAAAATCTACACTAAAAGTTTTTTCACAAAACTCTACATTCCATCCTTGAGAAAATCGTTTTATATCATTTTTACAAAACTTATCCATTCTTTGTTTTTGCATACTCATAAGATATTTTTCTAGTTCACTCTCTCCACAGGCTCTATTTAGCTCTTTTTCTAAATCTCTTTGAAGCTCTTTAATATTAAGATAACTACCTTTTTTACTGTATAACTCTTTTAAAGCTGTATGAATATCTATTCCAACTGCCCACTCTTGAGGCATATCTCTTGGTATTTCGTGAGATGATAAGTTCTGGATATATTTATGATAATATTTACGTTTACAACTTAGAAATGTTTTTAATCTTGTTGCTGAGAGTTTGATATTTTTAAAACTATATTCAATAATAATATCCTCTTCATTTTTAGGCTCAAAACTCTTCTTTTCAAATAAAATATTTGCATAATCAAGTTCTATATAGGAGTTGTTTTCTTTAATGCCTAACTGTTTTAGAAATTTTGAGGGAGAACTTTCACTTGATTTTACATAAGATATAGAGACCTCTTTTGTACGGTTAATAAGCATCTCATAATAGTGTCTTTGTAAGTTTTCTCTATCACTCATTGTTGGAAGTTTTGCTAGTTCTCTAATTTTAGTGTTTAAAAACATATCTTTATCACTTTTTTTAGGAACATTAGCATCACTAAAGTCAACTATAATAATAGCATCAAAATTAACTGAACGAGTTTCAAGGAGACCCATTACTGTTATTTTACCACCACGAACATCATCAATAGTTCTTGTCGCTAGACGTTGAAGAAAAACAGAAAGAAGCGATTTTATACTCATTTCACTCATAATAGGTAAAATAGTTTTAAGAGAGTGTATCTCCTCTTCAAATATTTTTAGTTCTGTTTTATTGGAGAATTGTTCCTTATAATTATTGAGAAAGGTGATGAAATCAACCTCTTTAGAAAGGTTTTTATAGATTGGGAAAAGCTCTTCGTAGGTAGTTTGAGCTTCTCTTTTATCTACTCTTGATAAATTTTCTTGTGAGTATTGTTCCATTAGTTTATAAGTAGCTTCTAATCTTTTATAGATATTAGTTTCCATAAAAGATGTTCCCATAGCAAAGTTAAAGTTAGATTTATCATCAAAACTTTTAATAATAGGTGCTATTTTTTCATCGGGGAGTATTACTGCTATATTATTTGGATTATATCCTTTTTTTATATACTCAAATACTTTCTGTTTTATAAAAGCTATCTGTAAAAGAGATTCACTGAAAAACTGACAGTTTATATTTTTATTTTTCACTATTTTATCTTTAGAGATTATCTTTTTAGTGTTAAGCGAGATATTATAGTGATAATTCTTTTCTAATTCTATACCAATATCAAGAAATTTATTTTGCATCTTTGTATTGAATAGGGAGGTATCAAAAATAATATTGAGGTTTGAATATTTACAACATTCTAAAAGTAGTTCAAACTCAAAATTTGTTAGATGACCATCTATCTGTATCTCTATATTTTTATGAGTTGAAGCATATAGAGTATTAAACTTGTAAAGTTTTGGTAAAAATATTTTATCTAAGATTTTTTTCTCATAACAGAGTTGTTCATATCTTTTATAGAGTTCTTGAAGTATAGTTATATGCTCTTCATATTCAGCATATAAATCGGAACTATCTAACTTTTTAATATCATAAAGTTCAGCACTTAACTCTTCAAAGAATTTAAAAATATAGGAGGAGCTTTTGGTAAAAGTAAAAAAGTTTCTTTGAATTTGAAGATTTGAAAATTGATGAAAATCAGATGCTTCTAAAAGAAGCAATACTCTTGTGTCGTTATCAACCATTGTAAAATCTTTTACGATAGTTAATTTTGAGATAAAATCACTCATTGTTATATAATTTGGAAGAAAAAGAGTATCTTCTTTAAGTTCTAACTGCTTGTGCCGAATGGCACGAGCAGAGGGTAAAATTATAGTTTCTTCATCCATATTTTAATATTCTGAAAACTTTTCTTTTCGAGTATCTGCTTTTATATTATAAAATCTATGAAGAGAATCTATCTCAACTTTAGCCATAAAATCCCAACGACCTGCTAATGGTAGTTTTATATCTGAAAACGTATAGATACCATTTTCTATGGTAGGATTTAAAATCTCTTGGTCATTTTTATGGTTATTTGGTCTTGTAATAACAAGTTTTACTTTAGCATTGTTAATAGGATTTGAGTTAATATCTGAAATTCTATATCGTACAGATGTATTTTCTGTATTTATATTTTTATTGAGATACTCTATCTTATATTTTTTATTAAAGGCAATTCGAGCAGTTATAATCTCATTTGCCTTAGCATCTGCTTCTTGATAACTCATCATATAAGTATCACTTTTTTCAACAGGTAGTTTTGTTGATACCACAATAGTTGCGATACCAGCTCCAAAAATAAAGATAATAGATGCACTAATAGCATAGGGCCAGATACGACCATTACTTAGATTCATTTTTTTCCTTTCTATAAAATAGTTGTCTTTTTATATACATAATTAAAGCCATAAATATAACACCATAAAAAATCACTTTGATAACTGTTATAGCAATTTTATTTGCATTTCCAACAGCATTTTCTAAAATAATATTCTTATTTTGAGCTATCTGTTCAGCTATATCTGCATAACCATTAAACATTGAGCCAGAGTATTTTCCTAGTAGTTCACCTTTTTTTGCTTTTCCTGCAAGAAGAGGGATAATAGTTCCACCATAATTTTGAGTTGTTTCTATAAAAGAATCAAAACTATCACTATAAAAAATAGCCATCATAAATGCTTGAACAGGAGATGCAACAGGACTTAATATCTGTTTTTTATTAAAATATTCATATAAAGACCTATCACTCGCTAAAATATCAACTTTTGAATCTAATTCTGAAAAAGTAAGTAAAATTGTTGGTTCCTTAAACTTTTCCATCATTTTTTTCTCAAATTCAACGATAGTTAAACCAGTAGGAATTTCTCTAACCATTACAAGGCGTAGTGATATACCAGTTTTTTCATATAACTCTTTTCCTAAAGTATTTACTTCATTTGTAAATTTTGGATTAGATACTACATCATCTTTATATAAATATTCTGCAAATAGTGTTGATTGAACGAAGAGGGTGATGATGAGGGCTAAAAGCCCTCTATTAAAAAATTTCAATGAAATTTTCCTAACCGATATAAAGGTGATTTGGAGTAACTACGGCGAAAAGTGTGTAAGCAGCCATTATTACAAGACCCCATGCAATTATTTTTTCCATTATTTACTCCTCTATTTTACATCAATTAAATGTTTAGTATTTTCTGTACTTCGCATTTGAATTGATGATTCATCTTTAATATCATAAAAGTTAGTTGCATTGTCATGTTGTACGTTAATAGCACCAATAGATAAGCCTACTAGAATACTTAAAAGTAATGCAGTAGCAATTAACATACCTGTTATACCATCAAGAGTAAATATATTTCTATTTTCATTCATACCTGACTCCTTAGTTAGCACTTAAGTTAGTGATATATGCACCAACAGCTTCTTTTTGTTTAGCATTTAATCTTTCAAATGCTGGCATCGTACCGATAACACCTTTTTTACCATGGTTAAGTACATTAGTAACAAGAGCTGGAGTAAACTCAGCAATATTTGGAGCTACATAATCCATACCTTTACCATCTGTACCATGACAAGATGCACAAGTTCCAGCAAAGATATCAGCACCTTCACCACTCATACCATTAGCAACATATGAAGCAACCTTATCAATTTCAGCATCAGTAATAGGTGCATAGTTGTTGTTAGCATTCATAAGACCATTACGGTCAGGCATAGGCATCTCTGAACCTAAAATATGATTATTTGAACCATTTAAGATTACATGTTTAATCGTTTTAGCTTCAAGTCTAACATTTAAGTCAGCAGCTTTTCCATCGATACCATCAGCACTAATACCGTGACATACTTTACATTCTGCTAAAAATACAGATTCACCCATCTCTACTAGTCTATCACCAGTAATAGATGCATATTGTGCATTAAACTTTTCATTATGAACAGCAACATCTTCATTATACTCACCAATTTGTGAATATGAGTTTACTGGATAACCAAATAACCAATACCACATACCCCAAACCATAGTACCTATAAACATAATTGCCCAACCCATTGGAACTGGGTTTTTATATTCACCAATGTCATCCCATGTCTCATCTGCTAACTCACCTGTTGCAGTATCAGTTTGCATTTGACGAACATATTTAATTACAACAAATACTGTAATTATTACAAGAACGATTGCAGCTGCAAAAGTAAGTTTATTGACGATATCACCATTTAAACCACCCTCACTTGTTCCAACAGATAAAAATGTTGCACCAAGCATAACGGCAGTTATGATAATTCCCCAAAGATAAAGCTTATTCATATATCTCTCCTATTTCTCTTTATCGTCTGATTTTGATATAGGTGCTACGGGAGTAGCATCTATATCATCGTTAAGTGCCATATTGCTATACTGCTCATAGTCAACACCATCAACATCTTTTCTATTTTTATACAGATGATAAATATAACCATAAAGTACTAAAGACATAGCGATTGTCAATGCTACCATACCATAAGCTTGTAATTCTGCAATATTCACTATTTATCCTTAACTATTTAAGACTATTCATATATGCAATGATAGCTACGATTTCAGGAATTTCCCCACGAGCCACTGCATCTTTGATATCTTGATCTTTCATATCTGCAACTATAAGTTTTGCCTCTTCTAATGCTAATGCATTTGCTTCAGCAAGGTTTGCACCCATTTTTACAGTTTTAGTTGAACCATCTTTCATCGGTACTGCTTTATTGTAAGGAACAGCAAAAAATTGAGCTACTGTTAATTGTTCAGCATAAGTAGTTTCGATGTCAGCTAAGTTCGTATACATCCAAGTATATTTAGGCATAATTGAACCTGGAACAATAGCTGATGGGTCTTTCATATGGTTTTCATGCCAATCAGTTGTACGGTAGTTACCTACACGATGTAAATCTGGACCAGTTCTTTTTGAACCCCAAAGGAAAGGACGGTCATAAGCATACTCACCACTTAAAGAGTAGTGACCATAACGGTCAGTTTCTGATTTGAATGGACGAATAAGTTGTGAATGACAAGCATTACAACTATTTTTAATATAAACTTGACGACCCGCTAACTCTAAAGTAGAGTATGGAGTTGTACCGATTACAGGACGAGAAGCTTGAGCAAAGTTTGGAACGATTTCGATTAAACCAGCAAATGCGATTGCTGCAAATGTCGCTACCGCAAAGAAGAACGGATTTTTCTCTAACCAATGAAACATAATATTATCCTCCCTTTCTTAAGCGCCCATAGGCGATGCGTTAGCTGGTTCTTTCTCAAGAACTTTTCCAGCAGTCATAGTTTTATAGATGTTATAAGTAAACATTAAGAAACCAGTTAAGTATAATAATCCACCAACACCACGAATAGTGTAGTAAGGGTGAAGAACAGTAACTGTATCGATAAATGAGTAAGCTAAGTTACCAAATTCATCATGTGCTCTCCACATCATACCTTGAGTAATACCTGCAATCCACATACTTGTGAAGTATAAAACAACACCTAATGTTTGAATCCAGAATTGTGAAGCCATAAGTTTTTTAGAGTAGATTTCACGTTTAAATACACGTGGAGCCATATGGTAAAGAGAAGCCATAATCATAAATCCAACCCAACCAAGAACACCATCATGAACGTGACCAACAATCCAGTCAGTAAAGTGAGCAATAGCATTAACAGATTTGATAGCTTGAATAGGACCTTCTAATGTTGAGAACATATAGAATGTAGAACCAAGAACCATAAACTTAATTAATGGAGATGCTGCAACTTGTTGCCACTCACCTTTCATTGTAAGAAGCATATTAATAGCTGAACCCCATGATGGTAAAATCAGAACTATTGAAAAAACTGAACCCATAGTTTGAACCCAGTCAGGAATAGTTGAGAAAAGAAGGTGATGTCCACCAGCCCATAAATAAACAAACATTAAACCCCAAAAAGATAATAATGATAATTTATATGAGTAGATAGCTTGACCAGATTCCTTCGGTAGGAAATAGTAAATCATAGCAACAATAGGCACAGTAAAACCAAATGCAACAGCATTATGTCCATACCACCATTGTACTAGTGCATCATTTGTTCCAGCATACATAGAAACTGAATGCCACCAGTCACCAAAACCAGATTCACCAATACCATTTGTACCAAGAATTGTAGGAATTTCCATATTGTTAAACAGGTAAAGCATAGCTATACCTAAGAAAGTAGCAATATAGTACCATACAGAGATATAAAGTGATTTTTCACGGCGAATACCGATTAAACCAAATAAACTTACACCCCATAATACCCATACAACTACGATACCAATATCGATAGGCCATTCAAATTCTGCATACTCTTTTGAAGAAGTTGCACCAGCAAATAATGAGAAAATAGCTGCAGCAACAGCAAGAACATAAAGAACAAAATGAACATAACCAACATTCATAAGGAACTTAGATTCAGCCATTGATACTTTAAGTACACGTTGACCAACATAATACCAAGTAGCGAAAACACCACTTAATGTAAACCCGAAAATAACTGCATCTGTATGCAGTGGACGAAGACGACTAAAGTTAGTATATTCAGCAACACCTTGACCGAGGGCAGTATTTAACCCTGGAAAAGCAAGCTCAAATGCTAAGATTACACCGATAGTCATACCTACAATACCAGTAGCGATGGTAGTTAGCATGAACAACTTTGCAATCGTATAGTCGTACTCTAATGGACGATTCTCCATATATAGCCTCCTTGAGATTCAAAGTAATTAAGCATTATTAATTTTAGATAAAATTACAATACTAATTAACTTCGCTATGTTATCAATATATATGTTTAAAGTGTCTTAATTTGAACTAAACTAAAGGAAAATATTATCTCTTTGTTTACTTTTGGGAGTTGGGTTGTTTTTTATCGATTTTAAGGGTGAAAAGAGGGGTGTTTTAGTGCTAAAAATAGCACTAAAATCATCTTTTTATTAGTGAAAGAAACTCATTAAATATATATCTACTCTCTTTAGGTCCAGGAGAAGATTCTGGGTGATGTTGCACCGAAAAGATTGGTGCATCATTATATTTTAAACCTTCAATAGTATTATCAAAAAGATTACTATGTGTAACAGTTGCTATCTCTGTAATGTTGTCAGGAACATTATAGTTATGATTTTGTGCTGTAATTTCAACTAAACCAGTTTTACTATTTTTAACAGGATGATTACCACCATGATGACCAAATTTTAGTTTATAAGTATCATAGCCATGAGAGATAGATAAAAGTTGGTGTCCTAAACAGATACCAAACATAGGAACTTTAGCATCTATAAGTTTTTTAATCTCCTCTTGCTCTTTTTTAAGTACAAGTGGGTCACCAGGACCATTAGATAAAAATACACCATCTATTTTTTTTTCATTATATTGAGAGATTAAATCTTCAGCTTTAAAGTTATTTGGAATAACTTCTACACCTATTTTAGACTCTACTATCTCATTTAATATATTTCTTTTTACACCAAAATCTATAACAGCGATATTTGCTTCTGGAGTTGGAGCTTCTTTATAGTTAAAACCCTCTCTCTCTTCATAAGTTCCAGAGTTATGTTTATAGGCAGTTTTTGTACTAACTTCCTCTATATAATTCACATCTTCAATTCTAGGAGAGTTTTCGAGAATCTTTTTTAACTCATCTTTATCTGAAATTTCTGTTGAAGCTATCATCATCATAGCCCCTTCATTTCGAACTAATTTAGTTAAATATCTTGTGTCAATATCTGTAATACCTATGATATTATATTTAATTAAAAAGCTTTCTAAAGATTCTTCTGCTCTAAAGTTAGAGTATCTTTTTTGATATTTTCTAACAAGCATACCTTTAGCATGAGCTTTTGTACTCTCCATATCTTCGCTGTTTACACCAACATTTCCTATCTCTGGAGTTGTAAATGTTACAAATTGTCCAGCATACGATGGGTCAGACATAATCTCTTGATAGCCTGTTAAAGATGTGTTGAAAACTATTTCGCCAACAGTTGTACCATCAGCACCAAAACTTTTGGCTTCTAAATAAGTACCATTTTCAAGATAAATATAAACATTTTTCATTATTCCATACCCCTTTTTAGTAATTCTTCTCTATAAATTTTTTCGTGTAGTATATCAAACTCATCAGTACCTGGAATATATCTTTTTTTATAAGAACGTATCTTATCCATAACAGCATCTTCAATAGCTGAGGACTCAGAGATAAATGATGTTATAGCAGTATAGATAATATTCTTAATACGATTTTCTGTTACATCATAATTTATTAAATCTTCTTCATAAAGTTCATCCAATATTTTATGTGCTAAATCAGAATATCTTTCTTCATAATTAAGGATTATTCCATATTCTGGAGCAATTTTCTTCTTAATCATAAAGAATAGTTGTCTTTCATCAACAAGGTTAAACTCTATTTGTTCCTCATTTTCATCACAAATATCATGAACTTTCTCTTCTAAAGCAATCTCTTGTTTTATGTTTTGAAGAAGAACTTTTTCAGCTTCTTGCGCTACTCTGTCAAGACCATAACTCATAGTAACAACACCACTTTTATTTAAATCGATAGCAACTTTGCTAGATATATGAGGAACAGATTTTAGTGATATTTTCATAGTAAGACCCTGCATTTTAAAAATTTGGTAATTCTACTGTAAGTTAGGTAAAAGTTTAATTATTTACTTAAAAGTAGAGTTAGTACTGATGCCTTTTTAGGGTTCATTTTAGAGAGTATTTGACCAATGGTTTTTGGCTTTAATGATTCTAAAAGTGAAGCAGCCTCATCTGTTTTCATATTAGATAATATCTCAGAAGCTACACCTGCTTTCATTTTAGCAAAAGTTTGAGCAATTTTAGTAATCTTAATATCAGCTATTTTTTTTAAGACTTTTTTATTTTCTTCAAGCATCTTTTTAACAGAATTTTCTTTTTGAGATATTTCAAGAAGTTTATTTTCTATAACCTCTTTTTCTTGAGATAAATCAACTTCTCGTTTTTTTAAAAGCTCTTCAGTTGCAGTTTTTAATGCACTAAGTGATTGCTTTTGTTCATCGATACGCTCTAATTCGAGTAGTAGTTCCCCTTTTCTCTCTTTAAATATTTCTGTACAATCAAAGAGTCTATCACTTGTTTGTAGAGAGAATAGAGAGGAAAAAGTTAAGATAGAGAGGAGTAGTATTTTCATTTTATAAGCCTTTTAGCTAGTTTTTTTATAGGTCATAAGAGCAATTTCATCCAACTCTTTAGCCTCTTCAATTTTTTTCTGTTTTATCATCTGTTTCATCTCTTCAAGTTCTAAATATTTGAATTTTTCAAATTCAATCATATCAAGTTTAAGTTTTTTTTGTGCTGATTTTAGTTGAGAAGAGGCAAATTCTAGCCACTCTTTATGTTGTGAAATTTGAGTTCGTTGAGAGTTTATAAGTGTTCTTGAAGCAAGCATTTGAGCAATAGTTCCACTTTTTGGAAGTTCCATAGCTCCAAGAGAGGAGTATGACAACTCAAGTGATTGAGTTGCATTTTGAAAATCTTTATTTGCATTTTGAACAGCTCGTTCACTTTTATCTACTTCGTTTTTTTTAACGGTTACGAGTGAACTAAAACGAGTGTTCATACTAGATAGATTTTAAAGAATTATAGTATCATCTCTTTCAGGAGAAGTAGAGATAATAGCTACTTTAGTTTTTGAAATCTCTTCAATAACTTTTACATACTCTTGAGCAGTAGCTGGTAAATCTTCAAATTTACGAATACCAACAGAGTTGTCCCATCCTTTAAAAGTTTTATAAATAGGTGTTACATTTTCTAAATCAGATGGAAGATAATCTATCTCTTTTCCATCTACTTCATAAGCAACACACACTTTTACTTCATCAAAACCATCTAAAACATCAAGTTTCATAAGTGCTAATTCATCACAACCATTTAAACGAGACGCATAGCGAGTAGCAATAGCATCAAACCAACCACAACGTCTAGCACGACCAGTTGTTGTACCAAATTCATGACCTTGTTCTCCTAAACGTTGACCATCTTCACCTAAGTCTTCAGTAGGAAATGGACCATTTCCAACACGAGTAGCATAAGCTTTAACGATACCGATAACTTTACCAATATCTTTAGGATTTATCCCTAAACCTGTACATGCACCAGCAGAAACAGTTGCAGATGATGTTACATAAGGATAAGTTCCATGGTCAATATCAAGCATTGTCCCTTGAGCACCCTCTAAAAGAATTCTTTTATCATCATCAAGAGCTTTCCATACAAGTTGAGTTGTATCTGTGATAAATGGAGCTAATTTCTCTTTATAACTTACAAGTTCAGCTAAAAGTTCATTCTCTTTAGGAGTAGCAATTTCATAAATATCAAAAATAGCTCTATTTTGCTCAAAATATTCTATAATAGAAGTTGTAAGTTTTGCAGGATTTAAAAGTTCACCTACTCTAAAACCTGTACGGTTAATTTTATCTGCATATGCAGGTCCAATTCCCTTTCCAGTTGTACCGATAGCTTTATCGCCTTTTAGACGCTCTTTTGCTTGGTCAATTAAAGCATGGTAGTAAAGATTTAAATGTGCTTTATCTGAGATATATAAACGACCTTCGAGATTTTCAAACTGTTTCATCTCATTTATGATAGATTCAGGTGATAAAACTACACCATTTCCAACAACATTTATAGCATTAGGGTTTAATACACCTGATGGTACAAGATGTAAAGCAAATTTTACTCCATCAACCCAGATAGTATGACCAGCATTATGACCACCTTGGCTTCTACAAACCATATCGTATTGAGAAGCTAGTCTATCTACTATTTTCCCTTTACCCTCATCACCCCATTGAATACCTACAATTAAATCTGCTTTCATATAAATTCCTCTTTTTATTCTAATAGTTAGTTATTTAGTTAATTCTTCACACACTGCATCTGTATATATTGCAAAACCAACGGATGTTAGTTCTGCATTTTTATACCTTCCACCACGAGCATACACCTCATTTCCTACAATACAACGGAAGAAAAGTTCATCATAATAGAGCATTTTTGCATAATAAAGAGGTGCTAAAACACTATTTTTACATGAAATCTCTGAACATAAATCTTTCATTTTTTGAAGTTCTGTTTGTATCTCTTTAGGTGCAATAGCCATCACTTCATCTATCTGTTCAATATATTGAAGATATACAAGTTTCGTAAGCCATTCAACTTTTAAACCTATAAACTTATCTATATTTATATGTTTAAAATCTTCTATCGTTAACTCATCAAACATCTCTACTAAAATTTCTGGAATTTTAATATTTGAGATTTGAGTTAAAGGTTTTAGTTCAAGTTTATTAAATATATCAGTAGCTAAAGAGAGAACAGATGAAAGTTTTTTCTCACCCATAAACTCAACACCTACTTGATATTGCTCTTGAGTTGGAAAACGTACAACAGGTTGAATATAGAACCATTTTTTCTGTGTAGTATTTTTTCCTAAACGTTTTTCTATAATGCGAACAACATCAATAGTTGAATCTGCACGAAGAGAAAGAGTGTTGTTTTTTGCATCATTTACACGAATAAGTTCACTTTCATCTGCAATACTTAAATGCTGATGATAGGAAAATATAGGTGTTACAATCTCTTCAAAACCGTTATTATCTAAAATATCACTTGCTATATTTTCTATATGACGTTTTATTTTTGCAGATTTACCAAAATAAAGTTTAGAGCCATTTGGAATTTCATGTTCTAGTATCATCTACTTAACCATTCCAAAAGTTATCTCATTAAAAATTCTATTTGCAGTTCCATCGTAATCTCTACTACCAATTTTATCTAAAGAGAGTTCAACAGCATTTACAACCCAAGCCATCTCATAGTTAGAGATTAAACCCATCTGATTTATACGAAAAATCTTTCCTTTAAGATGGTCTTGTCCACCAGCTACATTTACATCAAAATCAGTTTTTAATATTTTTCTAATTTCCGATGCTTTTTCATCATCTATTGTTGTCATAGATTTTGCTGGGGTGTTAGGATATATATGTAAGCCGATAGCTTCCAGTGCTGACTTAACAGCTTTAGCACGAGTAGCTGTTCTCTCATAAAGTTTTTCAATACCACCATCTTTTTCAATAGTTTCTAAAACTTCTAAAAGACCTATGATTAATGTAGTTGCAGCTGTATAAGCTGTAGTATTTTGTTTCTGTTTTTTAATCTCTGAAGCAAGATTAAGATAATACCCTTTTCCACTACCCACTTTTTCAATAGCAGAGTTAGAAAGACCTAAAATAGCAATCCCAGGAGGAAGCATTAATGCTTTTTGACTTCCAGCAATTAAACAGTCAATGTTTGAAACATCAATAGCTTCAACACCAACAGCTGTAATACCATCAGCAATAATCATAATATTTGGATTTATCTCTTTTACAGCTTTTGCTAATGCTTCAACAGGATGGCGAAGTCCACCAGCTGATTCACTAATTTGAACAGCAATAGCATCAATATCTGGATTTTTCTTAACAGCTTCTATAATAGCTTCAACTGTTACAGGTGTATTCCATTCATTTTTTATCTCAACATTTTTAAGACCATGAGCAATAGCTATCTTACCAAAACGTTCACCAAACTTTCCAGAGTTTACACTCAAAAGAGTATTATGGCAAAGATTAATAACAGCAGATTCCATTGCCCCTGTTCCACTTGAAGCGATTATAATCACTTCATCAGTTTTAAAAAGATTAAAAAGATGTTTTCTAGTTTTTTCGAAGATTAATTCAAATTCAGGTGTACGGTGATGCATAGTTTCATCACTCATCGCATTTCTAACATTTTGAGGTACTGGAGTTGGTCCAGGAGTAAAAAGTAACATTTATTTAATTCCTACGAGGTAATTTTAAAACCTCGTATTGTAGCAAAATAAAATTAAATTTATGTTTTAGGCATTCTTGCAGTGATAGTATCCATAGTTTTAAAAATAGCATCTTCAGCAAAAGGTTTAACCATATAGCCGTTAGCACCCTTCTTAATCATCTTTAGAACACTCTCTTTTGAACCCTCTGTTGTAGCCATAATAATACGAGTTTTATTCCACTCTTTTTTAGAACGAACAGCATCAACAACCTCTTCACCAGTCATATTTGGCATATTCCAATCAAGAAGCATAATATCTATCTTCTCTTTTTTCATCTGTTCCATAGCAACAAGACCATCTTCAGCTTCAAAAAGATTAAGTGTTGGCCAATCTGGCTCTTTAAAATAACGTTTCATAGTGTTAGTGAGTACACGTCTTACTATTTTACTATCATCTACAATTAATACATTCATGATTTCTCTTTTATATGTTAAAATTTAGTTTCAAGATTTTAACATAAATTCTTAAATTCTTAGATTAAATTATCTTTAAAATATTTTCAAAGGAGTTATATGACAATATTTGATTCAGTGATATTAGGGGTTATAGAGGGCTTTACAGAGTTTTTACCTATCTCATCAACAGGGCATCTTATTGTTGCAAGTGGTTTTTTAGGCATAGACCAAACAGCAATTACAAAAGCTTATGAAGTGATTATTCAGTTCGCTGCTATTTTGGCAGTTATCTTAAATTATAGGGAAAAATTTACTCTAAAAAAGATAGATTTATGGAAAAAAGTTTTTATCGCTTTTTTACCTATTGGTACAGTTGGGTATCTATTTTCTTCACAGATAAAAGAGCTTTTTAGTATTGAAGTGGTTGCTATTATGTTTATAGTTGGAGGGGTAGTCTTTTTAATAGTTGAGAAATTTTTTATAAAAGAGGAAAAAAATTTAATAGACGATGTGGAAAAGATAACTTTAAAACAATCTATTGTGATAGGTTTTGCCCAAATATTTGCACTAATCCCTGGAACAAGTAGAGCAGGTTCTACTATTATAGGTGCTTTACTTGTAGGTATAAATAGAAAAGCAAGTGCAGAGTTTAGTTTTTTACTTGCTTTTCCTGTTATGAGTGCTGTTACTGGTTATGACTTACTTAAACATTATAAAGAGTTTAGTGATGCAAATCTTTTAACATTAGGTATAGGTTTTATCATCTCTTTTATTGTGGCAACTATAACTATAAAACTTTTTATGGCATTTTTAGATAGATTTACTTTTGTTGCATTTGGTATATATAGGATTTTATTTGGTACTATTTTACTAATTGTTTTTAGTTAAAAAGTTTCCAAAATAACTTTAGCTAGTTTTAAAGCCTTAGCACGATGAGATAACCCTTTTTTTACACCCTCATTAAGCTCCCCTAAGGTTTTATTATAGCTAGTTGGTACAAACATAGGGTCATATCCAAACCCTTTATCACCTTTTGCCTCTGCATAAGCTGTTCCATACATCCAACCATGAACAACTTGCTCTGTATCTTTTGTAACTATCGCTATGGCAGCAGTGTAATGTGCAGGAGAACTCTCAACACCTTTCTCTTTTATATCTTCTATAAGTTTATAAAGATTATCTTTATCTGTTGCATTAGCCCCAGCATGTCTTGCACTATAAATCCCTGGTTTCCCATCTAAAATATCAACACTTATTCCACTATCATCTGCAATAACAATTATTTTATCATCATTTAAAGCTTTAAAAACTGCTCGTGCTTTTATCAAGGCATTTTCTTTAAATGTACTACCATCTTCTACTATTTCAAACTCTTCTATAAGCTCACTATATGCTACGACTTCATACTCACTCCAAAGAGCTTTTATCTCTCTTACTTTACCTTTATTAGATGTAGCTAAAACTAATCTCATTTTTTATTCCTTATAGTATATGTAATACTTATTAATATATAATCTTAAAATTATACTCAAATTATGAAGGTTATCTATGTTTAAAAAAGTTTTTCCCCTCTCGGCAATATTATCGCTTAGATTTTTAGGACTATTTTTAGTTCTTCCTGTTATCTCTATTTTTGCACTTGATTTGGAGGGTTCTACTCCTCTTTTAGTAGGTGTTGTTGTTGGTGGATATGCTCTTACTCAAGCTATCTTTCAAGTACCATTTGGAACTATGAGTGATAAAATAGGTCGTAAACCTACTATTTTAGTAGGGCTTCTTATCTTTTTGGTTGGTTCTATTATCTGTGCTTACTCTACTGATATTTATACTCTTATGTTTGGACGTTTTTTACAGGGTGCTGGAGCTATTGGTTCTGTTATTACTGCGATGATTTCTGATTTAGTGGAAGAGGAGATTCGAGGTAAGGCTATGGCTATTATGGGTGGTTCAATCGCTATGAGTTTTGCACTTGCTATGGGTCTTGGTCCAGTTATCGGTGCTTCTTATGGGGTACAAACACTCTTTTTAATTACAGGAGGATTAACAGTTTTAGCTATTGTTATTCTGTTTACAAAAGTACCTACACCTCCTCGTATCAAACATATCTATCATGAAACTGCTAAAACATCTGATATTTTAAAAGATTCAAATCTTTTAAATATGATAATTATTAACGCTATGCAAAAAGGTCTTATGACTATGGCGTTTGTACTTATTCCTATCATATTAACAAGTGATACATTTAATTGGGCAAAATCAGACCTCTATATGGCATATCTTCCAGCGATGGTTTTAGGGCTTATTGCGATGGGACCAGCAGCAGTTTTTGGAGAGAAATATAATAAACCTAAAGAGATATTTTTAATATCTATTGTTCTTTTTATAGGCTCTTTTTTGATAATGGGACTTACAAACTCTAGTATAGTTTTTATAGTAGGTGTTTCGATGTTTTTTATCGCTTTTAATATGATGGAACCACTTGTTCAATCTATGATAACTAAATTTGCAAAAGTACACCAAAAAGGTACAGCCTTAGGTATCTCTAACTCTATCGCTTATTTTTCTACATTTTTAGGGGGAACATTTGCTGGATTGATGTTAGATATTAGTGATAGAGAAACTATTGGTCTGAGTGTTGGGTTTATTGCTACACTATGGTTGTTATGGACTTTAAGATTAACAAATCCTACAAAATATGCACATCTTTATTTACCACAATCAGAAGTAAATTTAGAGAAATTAAAATCTTTAGAGAGTGAACATATTGCTGAATGGTATATAAATGAAACTGAAGATAAAATTGTAGTTAAGTTTGTAAAAGATGCAATCGAAGAGGAAACATTAAAAAATCAAATCTCTCAATAAAGAGAGTTTGATATTTGGAGGAAGTAGTTTTAAAAACTACTTCTGAGGTACTACATACATATTGAAGTAACGACCCTCAAATTTTGGTGATTTATCCATAACACCAATATCTTCAACCATTGGCCAAACACGAAGTAAAACTTCTTTACCTGCCATAGGATTAGCCATCTCACGACCACGTAAGAATACTCTAAATTTTACATGAAAACCTTTTTCTAAAAATTCTCTTGCATGTTTTACTTTAAAGTTCATATCATTTTCAGCGATTTTAACAGAAAGTTTAATCTCTTTTACAACGATTTTTACTTGGTTTTTGCGTTGTTCTTTAAGTTTTTTCTCTTCTTGATATCTAAATTTACCATAATCCATAATTTTTGCAACAGGAGGTTTTGCATCTGGAGCGATTAGAACTAAATCTAAATCCAACTCATTTGCTTTTTCCATAGCATCATCAAAAGAGATAATCCCTAGAGATTCTCCTCCATCTACATTACATCTTAACTCAGTTGCACGAATGTCGTCATTCATTATTACACGATTTTTTTTAGGACTCAAAAATTTACCTCATTTACTTTAGTTTGTATAAGCGTTAAGAATTCCTCTTCGCTTAGGTTATATTGCTCTCTAGTTCTTCTGTCTCTAATAGCTATTGTTTTATTAGCTATCTCTTCATCACCTATAACAACAATCATAGGAACACGAGTTTTCTCAGCAGTTCTGATACGTTTATTTAACGAATCATTTTTACCATAGATTTCACTATCAGCATTAATGTCAATAAGTTTATCTGATAAAACCTTAGCATATTCTTTATGAGTCTCAGCCACAGGAACAATTGCCACTTGTGTAGGAGCTATAAACATAGGGAACTCACCAGCATAGTGTTCAGTTAAAATACCGATAAATCTTTCAAATGAACCAAGAATAGCTCTATGAATCATAACTGGTTGGATTTTTTCATTATCTTCACCATTATATTCAAGCTCAAAACGTGCTGGAAGATTATTATCAAGTTGAATAGTTCCACATTGCCACTCACGACCAATAGCATCAAGAATTTTAATATCTATTTTAGGACCATAAAAAGCTCCGCCACCTTCATCTATCGTATATGGTAGTTTATGTGCTTCCATCGCAGCTATAAGTGCAGCTTCCGATTTTTCCCAAACTTCTGCATCACCAACAGCTTTTTCAGGTTTAGTTGAAATCATCATCTTGTATTCAAAACCAAATGTTGACATAATTTTATCTACAAAATCTACAACTTCAATAATCTGTTCTTCAATTTGGTCTACTGTACAGAAGATATGTGCGTCATCTTGAGTAAATTCACGAACTCTAAAAAGACCATGTAAAGCACCTGTCATCTCGTGGCGATGAACAACACCATATTCAAAGTATTTGATAGGTAAATCTCTATAAGAGTGTAATTCATCTTCATAAACTTTGATATGCCCAACACAGTTCATCGGTTTTACACCAAATTCAAGTTCATCTATATTTGTGAAATACATATTTTCACCATAGTTTTGGTAGTGTCCAGATGTTTTCCAAAGGTCACTTCTAAGCATCTCAGGACCACGAACTGGTTCATAACCTCTTTTACGATGTGCTTTAAACAGTAAAGACTCTAATCTTGCACGAAGACGTCCACCAGCAGGAAGCCAGATAGGAAAACCAGCACCAACCTCTTCACGGAAAGTGAAAAGTTTCATCTCATTACCAATCTTACGATGGTCACGCTTTTCAGCTTCTCTTAACATATCCATATGAGCTTTTAATGATTCTTTATCTGCAAATGCTATACCATATATACGAGTTAGCATCTCATTTTTAGAATCTCCACCAAGGTAAGCACCAGCAACTTTCATAAGTTTAAAGTATCTGATAAGCCCAATAGATGGAAGATGTGGACCACGACAGAGGTCTTCAAACTCACCTTGCTTATAGATAGAAACAGTATCATCTTTTATACGTTCCATTACAGAAAGTTTTAGATGGTCATCTTTAAACTTCTCTTTTGCTTCTTCCATAGTGATAGAGTATTTTTCTATCTTATATTTTTTCTTAGCAAATGAAAGCATCTGTTTTTCTATTTTTTTAAGGTCACCCTCACCAACTTCAGCTTCTGTTTTAAAGTCATAGTAAAACCCTTCTTTGACAGTAGGTCCTACATAAAATTTTGCATCAGGATATAAAGATTTTATAGCTTGAGCCATTAGGTGTGCTGTTGAGTGACGAAGAACTTCTAGTGCATCAGGAGAGTTATCAAGGTGAATCTGCTCACCCTCAAACCCTAACTCTTCAGCAGTTTGTAAATCTATGATTTGGTCATTGTGTTTTATTGCTATTGCATTCACATTTTATTCCTAGTTAAATTTTAGTTAATAATACATAAAAATCACTTTGAAATTGGTAAATAAGATTAATTGGTAGTTATATAATTGGTGTAGTTTGATTTAATGAATGGTGCCGACACGAGGATTTGAACCCCGGGCCTGCTGATTACAAATCAGCTGCTCTAGCCAACTGAGCTATGTCGGCAAATATTTTGTAGGGTGAAATTATATCTTTTAAACCTTGTAAAAAGTTTAACTTAAGATAGCTTTTTTAAAGTTTCAAAACTTAAACAAACCAAAAATAAAGGTTTATATAAGTTTTAATGGTTATACTTCGGCAACAAAAAAAACTTAAAGGGTTCAAAGTATGAAATTTACAAAAATTGCAACTACTGAACAAATTGATCAAAAATGGATTTTGATTGATGCTGAGGGTAAAACATTTGGTCGTATGATTACAGAAGTTGCAACTGCACTTCGTGGTAAAAATAAAGTATGTTGGACTCCAAATATTGATTGTGGTGACTATGTAGTTATCATTAATGCTTCTAAAGCTAAGTTCAATGGACTTGGTAAAATAGCTAATAAAGAATATTTTTCTCACTCAGGTTACTTCGGTTCAACTAAAAGTGTTAAAATGACTGAGCTTTTAGAGAAAAATCCTGAGAAACTATATAAATTAGCTACTCGTGGTATGCTTCCTAAAACTAAGCTTGGTGCTAAAATGCTTAAAAAATTAAAAATTTATGCAGGTGCTGAACACCCTCACACTGCACAACTAGCTAAGTAAGGATTACCAGATGGCAAAAACAATATATGCAACAGGACGTCGTAAAGCGTCAATCGCAAAAGTATGGTTAACACCAGGTTCAGGTAAAATTACTATCAATGGTCTTTCATTAGATGCATGGTTAGGTGGACTTGAAGCGAAAAAACTTCGTGTTAAACAACCATTAGTTCTTTCTAAACAAGATACAACAGTTGATATCGTTGCTACTACTTTAGGTGGTGGTTTTGGTGGTCAAGCTGATGC
>Ga0256837_1000746_pt1 | contig 25658 bp, 24 predicted proteins | sample 4562384metaG_FD_185976 | JGI IMG/M metagenome (GOLD analysis project Ga0256837, IMG submission 185976) | Hydrothermal vent microbial communities from Guaymas Basin, Mexico - 4561-384 | ecosystem: Environmental > Aquatic > Marine > Hydrothermal vents | place: Mexico: Guaymas Basin | collected... | reverse complement strand
TTCTAGGGCGACTTAAAAAGTAAAACTTAGTACCACTATCTATCAGTTCATAAGCCTCTTTAGTTTTATCTATATATAGATAATCTTTAGTTCTTATCTCACTAAATGTTTGGATTCCAATAGGGAGTTTTTTCATATATTTGCTTTATTTAAAATTATAGTAATTTATTGAATTTATACTGTTTATTATACACTAAAAGTATAAATCTAGATTATAAAGATGAGATTGCTTTTGTAATATCTAGCTTACCAAAACCATAAAAATCATTTCTACCATCTATATATTCATGTTCACCAATTTTAGTGGCACTGTTTTTTAAAATACCTTCCACTTCATCTCTTGTTAAATCTGGATTTATAGATAAAAGTAATGCTATTGATGCGGTTACTATTGGTGCGGCGGCTGATGTTCCGTAAAATGTAGCATTATCATTTTCATCAACTAAATAGTTTGGGTCTTTTTCTTCATCATTGGCTAAGCCATCATCACCCATAACATCTAATGTTGAGATATTTATGATACCATCTCCACCCGGAGCAACAATATCTATAAATTTTCCAAAATTACTATACCAAGCTAAATCATCTTCATAGGTAGATGCTCCTACTACTATGAGATTATCAACTGATGTTATCGATGAATTATATATCTCTGAAGAATCATTTCCAGCTGAGAAAACAACTACGATACCCTTACCATCTCTACCGTTAGTTGTTAAATCATAAAGTTTATCTTTTATAGCATCTGTTAAATTATAATAAGCCCAAGAGCAGTTAATAATATCTACATCTTGTTCCTTAGCATATTCTAATGCTTTTAAAATTTGATATTCATTTTTATTATGTTGAATCACCAAGAGTTCACTTTCTGGTGCTATACCTGCTATACCTTTACTGTTGTGTTGAGCAGATATGATTCCACTAACAGCAGTTCCATGATAATCATCACTAAAGTATCCAGAGACATCTGAAGAGTTTGAAGATATATCGTAACTAGATATAGATAAATCTTCAAAATCTTCATGATATATATCAAAACTATCATCTAATGCAGCTATCTTAACACCTTTACCTTTTGTGATAGACCAACTATTTTGAATATTTATTTTATCTAAATACCATTGTGTAGCATAATACTTATCATTATAAGAATTTAGAATAGGAGTTTGGGTAGAATTTTCTCCACAAGAGGAAAATAGAATTATAAAAATAAATGAAAAAATTAAATTGTAAGTCATAATTAGGAAAAAAGAAGAGATAAATCTCTTCTTTTTTTTAGTATAAATCAATAAGATTAGTTTATAGCGTTTGTAGAAACAGTAACACCAGCTTTATGAGCATTCAATTTAATTTGAATATCACCCATAGTATTTCCAGCTAAATCTTTAACACCTTTAATTGTTATATAATCACCAGCTCTATTAGTAACATTGTGATCAACTATAGTAAATTTAAGGATATTAGAAGAACCATTAGTATCAACATCACCTTTTAAGTAATTAGAATCTGTTCCAGCAGCATCAAAAAGATCATAAGTAATTCCAACAATATCTTTTTTGTCAATAACACCATCATCATTTACATCAGAAATCACATCTTCATTGAATTTAATAACAAGAGTATCATTTACAGATACATTTGCATCTGTTGTATTCCAAATTGTCCCATTTACATCTAAAACATTTATAGCGCTAGTAGCATTATTTTCAGAAACTATAGCTAAAGCAACTTGATCACTAGAATTAGCTGTAGGATTTTGAATATAACCATCAGCAATAGCAGGTAAAGTTGAATCAGTTATAACAAAATTAGCAAATGTACTACTATTCGTATCTATATTTAAAAGTACATCAGTTGCACCATTAGCAATTGAAGCATTACCATCAAATGAAACTTGAGCATTAGTAACTAAATAATTTTCATCTTTAATATTACCTTTATCACTTAAATATGTAATAAATGAGAAAAAGTTCGATAATGTTGATTTTGTATCATCAGTTCTATTTGGAGTATTATCACTAGCAACTAATGTAACAGTTTTCTTATCATCAGATAATGTAGCTGTAATTTTAACATTAGCAGCTGTAACATCTTTATCATTTTGTGCAGAAGCTTGAGTTGAATCAGTATAAGCAACAAAGTTTGTAACTTCTAGTTTATCTGCAGTAGCGTTATATTTAACTTCTAATTTACCATCAATAACAATTGGTGAATATGTAGCAACATTTGTTTCTGTTGTAGCTAAAGCTTCATTGAAAGTAAATGTAGCTGTATTACCATTTGCTACTGCACTTGTCATGATTGGAGCTAATTTATCTACGATTTTAACACCCATTGTATCAGAATCATTAGCATTTCCATTAAGATCTTTTACACCTTTCATAGTGATGCTATCAGCATGTTGAAGGTTTAAAGTGTTATCAACAGTTAATGCTAAATAAAACTCATTACCAATTTTAGTATATGTACCAGCAGTTATACTAGAGTTATACTCTGAAGTTGAACCAACAACTTTAGACGCAGCTAAAATTTCAGCATCAGTAGAACCAACTTTTTCAGACACCTTAACACCTAATGTTTTAGTAGGATTGAAACTAGATACACTATTAGCAGTTATTAAACCATTATAAGCTGAAGTTGTAGTACTATTTTTTAATAACTCACTAAAAGATTTAGTATGATCTTCTGATTGAAGAGAATCTTTATCTATTTCAAAATTTGGCATATATGTTCCAGAAGCTGTAATACCTATTTTGATAGGTTCTGCAGCAGCACCTGTACTATTTGTTGTAGTACCATCAACAGTGTTATTATTTTGTAAAACTGTTGTTAATGGAGTGTTATCAACTAAAGAGATTCTAGTTGGAGTACCTAAATCACCAAAACCATTTTTTGGATAGATTTCAACTATATCACCAACCTTAGCACTAGCAATATTTCTAAGTTCAATTATACCTTTTTCTCTATCAGTATCTGTGATTTCTCTAGCAGCAGTTGATAAGTTAGTATCATTAATAGTATTATCATTATAATCAAAAGATTTACTAGTTACCGCAGTTGATGCTGATTTAACATTGATTACATAAGTAGCGATAGCTGGATCATTAGTGAAGTTTACAGTTACAGCATCTAAGTTAAAATTACCAGCATCAATATCAGTATCAGTTGATAAAGCATTATATAAACTTGTTAAGTTAGCTTCATTAGCACCAGGGTTAAATTGATATGTAGCATTATGATCACTATTTAAACCTTGGAAAGATTTAGTTTCATAGTTAGTACCATCAAGAGTAATAGCAACATTATCAGCTTGTTTCATATCTTCTACAGTTGTAGTAAGAGTAGCTGGTTGACCATATGTTTTTATTCTTAACTCTATGTAAGAAGCAGCAGTACCAACTAATTGATCAACTCTATCAGTAGCAGCATCATCTTCATTTAAAGTATCTGCAACAGAAGCATCAGTACTAGCATCAACTAAATTATTACCAGCAATATCAACCAATTCATCTTTCTTAAATCTAACAGCTAACTCAACACCTGCTCCGATAGCATCTTGAGTATATATAGATAAGATAGTTCCAGTAGAATCAAAAGTTGTTTTAGTTGTATCTAAAGCTAAAATATCTGTAACATCACCAGTTTTTGAAGCAACTATTAAATTATCAATGTTGAATTTAGTTGTATCCATAGGCTCAGTGAATTTAATAGCGATAGCTTTAACTACACCATCGATACCTGAAGCAAGTTCATTTGAAGTAGATACAGATTTTTTAACATCGATAGTTGGTCTGATTTCATCACCAAGAACAACTGGAGTTAAAGAGATATCACCTAAGCTTACTACACCTGTTTCACCATTAGTAGTAAAGTCATCAGCCGCACCACCATTTGTATCATTTTCAGTTGCATTTACATTATAACCAGAAACAGCAAATGTAACTAAAGAATCTGAAGGTAAACCTGATAATGTAAATGTACCATCAGCAGCAACTTCTGCACTATATGTTTTTGTAGCATAAGTAGTAGCAACACCATTTTGTACTTGTTGAGCAGCAGCAGTAAGAGTATTTACAAAATCAACAGTGATTGTAGTATCTCCTACATTTGTACCTGTTGTAGTGTCTTGTAATCTACCAGAAACACTAGCAGTAAGTGATGGAAGAACAGCAGTACCTGCTTGAGCTAAGAAACCATCAACAAATGTTTCAGTACCAGTTAAAGTACCATTGTTTTCAGCACTATCGATAGTAGCTTCAGGCTTAACAGTAACAGTAGCACCTAGGTAACCCTCTGGAGCCATAATAGTAAGTGATAAAGCTTGTTGAGCAGTAGCAGCATCAGTACCAGCAACATCAGTTACAGATACACTTTCGAAATAGTATAAACCACCAGCATTAGTAGTAGCTGTTTGGTTAGCAACCATTACAGTTACACCTTCGATAGGGTTACCGTTTGTATCTTGAACTAAACCTGTTATACTACCTTTTGGGTTAGTTATTGTTTGGTTTGATGACGCAGTAGTTGATGTTGCAGTTGTATCACAACCAGCAAAACCAGTAATTAAAACAGCAGCAGTAGCAACTGAAATCATCGATTTTTTTAAATTCATATTTTCTCCTTTGAATACATGAAAGAACTTGCAAATTCTCATTGGACTTACATCTTTGTAGAAGATTTAAGAACGCCAAAGTTTTACAAATCCCACTATAAATTTTGTTGATTATACAATAAAATAACTTGATAAGTCAACAAATAGTATAAAATTTTACAATATAATATATAGAATTTATATTATTACACACATATTAACACTATAAATCTCTCTCTATCACCCTTTTAAATGTGTTGAAGTAGCTATCTTTTAACTCTTCCATAGATAGTGTTACATCATTAACTTTGATGCTATCTCCACCAACTGTTCCGATTTTCTCACAAGCTAAACCGTTTAATGATGCTTCAAATGCCTCACAGTTTTCAGATTTAACTTCGATAATAGCACGACTCATAGATTCAGCGAAGATATCTCTCTCATCAGATACACTCATAGTAACACTACAACCTAAACCACTTGTAGCTGACATTTTAGCTAAAGCGATAGCAACACCACCACTACTAGCATCTTTAGCAGATTCTAAAAGATGTTTTTTGTTATCTTCTATAACTAAGTCCCAAAGTGCTAACTCTTTTTTGTAGTCGATCTTTGGCATTGCTCCAGCAACTGTGTTACAGATCTCTTTCATATATAAAGAACCACCAAACTCTGAATCTGATTCACCAACAAGATAAAGAGTGTTACCCTCACCTTGGAAAGATGACATAAGAACATTGTTTTGGTCATCATTTACACCAACAGTAGCGATAGATGGTGTTGGGAAAACAGAAACACCGTTTGTTTCATTATAAAGAGATACATTTCCACCGATAACTGGAGTAGTAAGCTCAGCACAAGCCTCTTTGATTCCATCACAAGCTTGACCAAATTGCCACATAACTTCTGGGTTTTCAGGGTTACCAAAGTTTAGACAATCAGTAATAGCTAAAGGTCTAGCACCACTCATAGCAACATTTCTACCAGCTTCGATAGTAGCAGCAGCTCCACCACCTTTAGGGTCGATGTAGCAGTAACGAACATTACAATCAGCAGACATAGCTAATGCTTTACCATTCTCTTTGATTCTGATAACTGAGGCATCAAGTGTTCCACCATTTTTGATAGTGTTTGTTTGTACCATAGAATCGTACTGAGTATATATCCACGACTTATCTACAACTTCCATAGATTTTATAAGTTTCTCAAAAGCATCTTGGTTAGATACTTTAGTGAAATCGTTAATAGTTACAGATTTGATCTCATCTAAATATGTTGGTTTAGACATAGGACGATTAAGCTCTGGTGCTTCTTCTGAAACTGGATCAACTGGAACTTCAGCACATTTTTCACCATTCCAAAATAGTTCCATATTTCCCGTATCTGTCACTTCACCTATCACAGCAGCATCTAAATCCCATTTTTCAAAGATATCGATGATAGCTTGTTCACTCCCTTTTTTAGCACATAGTAACATTCTCTCTTGAGATTCACTAAGCATAAAGTCATAAGGTGTCATCCCCTCTTCACGAGCTGGAACTTTGTCAAGGTGCATAATCATACCTGAACCTGAACGACCTGCCATCTCAAAAGATGAACTCGTAAGACCAGCAGCACCCATATCTTGGATACCTACAACATGGTCAGTTTTAAAAAGCTCTAAACAAGCCTCTAGCAAAAGCTTTTCAGTAAATGGATCACCAACTTGAACAGTTGGACGGAGTGATTTTGATTCCTCTGTAAAAGAATCTGAACTCATAACAGCTCCACCTAAACCATCACGACCTGTTTTAGCACCAACATACATAACAGGGTTACCGATACCCTCAGCTTTACCATAAAAAATCTCATCAGATTTAGCAAGACCTAAAGTGAAAGCATTTACTAGGATATTTCCGTTGTAACACTCATCGAAACTTGTTTCACCACCGATAGTTGGAACACCCATACAGTTACCATAACCACCGATTCCCTCAGTTACACCACGAACTAAGTAGCGTTGATGAGATGATGTTTTATCATCATTCATAACATTACCAAATCTAAGAGCATTTAAGTTTGCGATAGGTCTAGCACCCATTGTAAAAACATCTCTCATAATCCCACCAACACCAGTAGCAGCACCTTGGTATGGTTCTATAAATGACGGGTGGTTATGTGATTCCATCTTAAATACAGCAGCATACCCATCACCAATATCGATAACACCAGCATTTTCCCCTGGACCTTGGATAACCCACGGTGCTTTAGTAGGGAAACCTTTTAAGTGTACTTTAGATGATTTATATGAACAGTGCTCACTCCACATAGCTGAAAAGATACCCAACTCAACTAAGTTAGGTTCACGATTTAAAATCTTCTTTATATGTATATAATCTTCATCAGATAACTTATGGTTTGCTAATTGTTCTTCAATATTTTCTAATTGTTGGCTCACAGGAAGTCCTTAGTTGTAAATAACCCCAGCTTCAGCGATAAGAAGATAGTTCTAGTTCTAGGCAGATTTATGTAGGACTAGTTTATCTAATCCAAATGAATCTAACGACGAAATAGAGCTATCTTCTTATCGCCCGAAGGGAAGTTTAAAAAGAGGGCTACTGCTTCGTTAGAAATTCTTGAATTAGCATAGCTAGTCCTACAAATTTCTGCCTTACATTAGCCCTCTTTTTAAGCTTCTGAAGTTTGGGTTATTTACAACTAAGGACTTCAGGTCCTAAAATTTGGTTTTAAATGGAGATTATATCTTAATTGTGGTAAAAATTATTTTAATAGGGATAAATATTTTGATTATAGATGAGCTATCGTTTAAAATCATCTTCGATTCTAACGATATCATCTTCACCTAAGTAGTCACCTATCTGAGCCTCTATCATAACTACTGGGATTTTACCCTCGTTTGATAGTCTATGTATATCGCCCATCTTTATATATGTAGATTCATTTGCTCTTAGTAAAAATGTTTTATCGTTAACTGTTACAGTAGCTGTTCCACTTACTACTATCCAATGTTCATTTCTATGGTAGTGTTTTTGTAAAGACAACCTTTTACCAACTGATACTACGATTCTTTTTATCTTATAGTGTGGGTTATCTTCTAATATGGTGTATGTTCCCCATGGTCTATGTGCTGTTAAATGGATGTTGTGTAGTTGGGTATCTTTTCTGATCTCTGCTACAACTTTTTTCACTTTTTGTGATGAACCTTTTTTAGAGATAAGCAAAGCATCTCCACTATCTACCACTATCAAATCCTCAACATCAACTGTTGCGATTTTTCTCTCTTTTCCGTAGATAAGATTGTTTTTACTATCTATGGAGATGTGGTTCTCATTTATGGTGTTGTTGTTTTCATCTTTTGGTAGTTCATCATAAAGAGCATCGAAACTTCCTAGATCTGACCAACCTATGTTTGATGGTATAACTTTTACTTTTGATGATTTTTCCATAACGGCATAGTCGATAGAATCTTCATCTATCTTAAGCATATCTTCGTGTTTAATTCTTATCAGATTATCTTTATGTGTGTTGTTTAATGCTTCTTTTGATGTTTCATATATGTTTGGTGAGTATTTTTTCAACTCATCTAAAAAAACACCAGCTTTAAAACAAAACATCCCACTATTCCAGTAGTAGTTACCAGCTTCTAAGTAGCTTGTAGCTCTCTCAAAATCTGGTTTTTCGTGAAATGCTTTTACACTCAAGCCATCAGATTCTATATAACCAAAACCAGTTTCAGCAAATGATGGTGTGATTCCAAAAGTAACTAAGTTATCATCTTGTGCTAACTCTTTTGCTTGAGCTAAAACTTTTTGGTACTCTTTTTCATCTTTTATGAGATGGTCGCTAGGGGTTACTAACACTATCTCTTGTGGGTCTAGTGCTAAACAAGCTAAAGCTATCGCTGGAGCTGTGTTTCTACCAACAGGTTCTAAAAGGTACTTAGAATCCTCCTTGTTTAACTCCTCTAGCTGATCTAGTGCTAAGAAGTATTGTTCAGCATTTGAGATGATAAACTCATTTTCACAAAACTTTTGATTTCTCTCAACCGTTAGTTGAAAAAGAGACTTATCATCAAATAGCTTAACAAACTGCTTTGGCATCAAAGATCTACTTATAGGCCAAAGCCTAGTACCACTACCACCACATAAAATAATATTTGTCATACTAATGAGCTGAACGGTTAAAATAAGATGCTATATCTTTAGCAAAATAAAAAAAAGTTACACCTAAAATACTCATAATGATACCTGCTACTCCAAAAAAACTAGCTTCCATCTTTTGCCTCCAATAAACTGCTGATAAAGATAAGTAATGCTTTACCAGTCTCTAAAAACAGATTTTTCATAGATAGATTATATCATAAATCAATGAAAAGAAAAATCACTTTTTGTTCGTATATTTTTCTTTAAACTAAAAATATTTTTATACTCTATCTTATCTATCTCATACTCTTTTGTTGAGTTTGGTAGATTGATTCTAAGCTGATCCCCTACCTCTTTTCCCATTAATGCTTTTGCTATTGGGGAGTGGATAGAGATTAGTCCATTTTCTGGTTCGCTTTCTAAAACACCACAGATTGTATATAACTCTTCCTCATCTGTATCTAGGTTTGTAACCTCCACACTGCTTCCAAAACTAACTTTTATATGTTTGTGGGTTGATGGGTCTATGATTTGTGCTTTTGCCATCATGAAGTTTAGATAAAAAAGTCTTTTATCTATGAATCGAAGTTTCTCTTTAGCAGCATGATAATCGGCATTTTCACTTCTATCACCTTGTGCTGCTGCTACTAGTTTTTCTTGTGCTGTTTTAGGTTTTTCAACCTCTAGTAGAAACTTAAACTCCTCTACTAAAAGGTCGTAACCCTCTATGCTCATAGGCTCTTTAATGGTTGAAACCTAAGATATAGTAAGTATCTTTTTTATCTAATTTTTTAATATCTACTTTAAATTTTTCGCTAAAATGTTTAACCTTTTCGTGAGCTTCTTCTGCTAACTCTGGGCTTGATGCTTCCACTTTGATTTTAAAATAATCTTCTGAATTTGATAGTGCTACAAATGAACCATCAACTCTTAAATGGTCGTGTAGATCCATAATATGTTTTTGGATTTTTTCATAACCTTTTGTGTTGTTTTCAATCTTTTCAAGTTGACTTACTAGTGCTGGATTTGGTGAATAGCCTAATTGTGTTAACATCGCATCTCTTTGCATTTATATTCCTTATTAAAATTTTGGTGAAAATAATAACAGTAATTTGTAAATATTCAGAATTATTTTATACCGATACACTATAATTAGAGAAGTAAATTAAACAATGAGAGTATTAAAATGACTGAAGATATATTAAAAAAAATAAAACAACTCCCACCACTTCCTGAGTCTGCTATGCAGATAGAAGCTGTTTATCAAAATCCTGATAGTAGTTTTAATGATATGGTTAAGATTTTGGAAAAAGACCCTCTCTTAACAGCAGATATTTTAAAAGCTGCGAACTCTCCACTTTACGGTTTTTCTCGTGAGATAAATGCTATAAGTCAAGCGGTTGGACTTTTTGGTATGGGTACTGTTCGTGGTTTTGCTCTTGCTAGTGTTGTTAAAAAAAGTTTTACACTAGATCTATCACCTTATGGGATTAGTAACGATGTTTTCTCATCTATCTCTAAAAAACAACATGGTCTTGTAACATCATGGTGTATAAGAAAAGAGAACAAACTTTTAGGTGTTTTATCTCCAGCTGCTTTCTTGGTTGAGATCGGTAAAGTGCTTATAGCTCAACAGATTATCGCAGATGGTAAGGTTGAGGAGTTTAAAGCAGCACTAGAGAGTTGCGATAGTGTTGAGGAGGCTGAGAGAGAGGTTGTAGGTGCTGATACTCCTGAGGTTAGTGCTACTATCTTTGCTCAGTGGAAATTTGAGGAGGGTCTTGTTGATGTTATAGCTAACTCAATGAATCCTGATAATGCTAAAACTGATGATACAAAAAGAGCATCTGCGATTTTAAATGCTGTTCGTATCGCTATAACAAACAACTCTTTAGTAACTGATGCTAGTATAGCTGAAGCTAAAAAGATAGTGGAAAAACATGACCTAAATATGGAAGCGTTTGAAACTGCTATCGAAAACCTAAAATAGAACTATTTTGAAATCTCTACTTATAAAGCTCACTCTTGGTTTGAGTGAGCAAGATGTAACACCTGAAGATAGGGTTATCATCGATAACTTCATACAAAAAAAATATGTAACACATAAAGATAAAATATACAAATTTAACTCAAAATATCGTGCTGGTACACTTGGTCTTGTTCAAAAAGGGACAGCTTATCTAAATGTGATAGGTGAAAATGTTCGTGATCTTTTTATCGGTGAGGGTGATTTAGGTAATGCTAAAGAGGGTGACCTTATAATCGCACAAAGATTACTTGGAGTGAGGGGAACCCCTAGAGCGAAAATCGCTGAGATAGTGGGTCGTGCTGATAGTTATAGTGTGGGGTATATCTTACTAAAAGATCAACACCTATCTATGGTGGATATAAAAACAGACTTTCCTGTTGGTGTGGAACTCACAAAAGATGAGCTAGAGAGTTATGATGTTGGTGATGTTTTTAAAATCAGCAACAAAGAGAACAGAATCGTTGAAAAACTGGGAAACATAAAAGATCCTAAAGTTGATGAGCTGATAGTTTTAGCACAATACAACAAACATGATGAGTTTAGCGATGAAGTTTTAAAGATAGCGAAATCTTTTAAAGAGGTAGATGCTTCTAAGTATAGTTCAAGAAAAGATATAAGAGATCTACCATTTTGTACTATCGATCCTGTTACTGCTAAAGATTATGATGATGCTATCTACTGGGATGATAAAAACTCTACACTTTATGTAGCGATAGCTGATGTTAGTGAGTATGTAAAACCTTTTGGTGCTTTAGATAATGAAGCGATATACAGAAGTTTTTCTATCTACCTACCACATAGATCTATACCTATGCTTCCTCGTGAGCTTAGTGAGACACTTTGTTCACTTCAACCACATGTGGATAGACTAGCTTATGTTTTTGAGATAAAACTAGATCTTGATACTCTTGAGGTTGTATCATCTGAAGTTTATGAGGCGATTATACACTCAGATAGAAGATTTAACTATGAAGAGATTGATCATTTTTTAGATGGTAAACTACAAGCTAAAAATGAAGATGAAAAGAGAATATTTGAGTATCTTAAAAAACTTAGAGTTGTTACAAGTAACTTAAAAGAGAAAAGATTAAAAATTGGTTATGATTTTCGCTCAGATGAGTTAGAGATGAAGATAGATGAGAACTCAAATCTTGTTGAGACAACTGTTGCTGATGAGACACCATCACACTCACTCATAGAGGATTGTATGCTTTTAGCAAACAAAGAGGCTGCTAAAAGGTTTGATAGAGGTATCTTTAGAATCCATGAACCACCTAGTCAAGCTAAGATTCAAACACTTTATCAAGAGTTGGCTGGAATCGGTATGAATATCGACATCAAAAACTCTATAAAAGAGACCATCACAGATATACAAAGACAAGCTAAAGAGATGGGGCTAGAATCTGAAGTAGATACACTCATAATCCGTTCACAGATGCAAGCTCGTTATGCGCCACTAAACTCTGGACATTTTGGTTTGGGGTTTGATGAATATACACACTTTACATCTCCGATTCGTAGATATAGTGACCTTATTGTTCATAGACTACTTAAAGCTATAAACAACAACGATACAGTTGAGGGTTCTTATGTGTTGAGAAACATAGAGATTTTAGCTATGACCATAAGTGAAAAAGAGCGTGAAGCTTCTAGCATAGAGGTTGAGTTTATGGCTAGAAAATTTGCTAGATGGGCTAATGGAAATCTTAACAAAGAGTTTAAAGCAAAAATAGTAGCAACAGACCCTGAGGTTAAAGCTGAGTTAACAGATGAGATAAAAGGTGCTAGATTACATATAACATCTAATGAAAACATTGTTTTATTTGAAGATGTTAAGGTGATAATAGAGAGAGTAGATATCGCTAAAGCTAAAATATTTGCTAAAGTTATAAAAAGGGAAGATTAGAGTAGATGTATAAAAATGAGTTAGATAAAGCTATACAGAGTGGAAAAATCTCAAATAGCTTTGTATTTTTTGGGGAATCTAGCTTTCTTATAGATACTTATACAAAGATGCTAAGTAATATAGATGAAGCATCGTCGCTAACATTTTACTATGATGAGTATAACTTCTCCTCAGCAAAGGCTCATCTATCTCAAGGATCACTGTTTGGTGGGATAAATATACTTATCATCAAAAGTGAAAAAAAAGTACCAAAATCTGAACTAGATATATTTATAGAGTTATGTGAAAAGAATCAAAACAATCTTTTTATATATGCCTACTATGGAAGTGATCATAAAACTTATACAAAAGCTTTCTCTAAAAAATCAACTATGAGTGTGAGGTTTTTTCACCCTAAAGAGTATGAAGCTCAAAACATCATCTCCCTAGTAGCAAAAGAGAAAAATGTAGAGATAGACAGATACTCTATCACCCATCTTTTAAATATCCACAATGGTGATGTAGCTCTAGCTTGTAATGAGATAGAGAAGTTTAGAGTTTTTGATAAACCTATAACAACAAAAGATATAGATAATCTTGTTTTTGGATTGGCTGAGATAAATATAGATACACTTATAAAAAAGATCATAATGAAAAAAGATTTTTTGGTTGATTTGGAAAACATTTTAGATAGGGGTGAAGATGAGATAAGGGTTATAACAGCTATAACATCTTACCTAACTCAACTATATATGTTTAATATCTACATAAGGGTAAATGGCGCACCAAATGCGATGGAGATACTAGGCTACCCTGCTCCAAAATTTGTAGTTGATGAAAAAGCAACTTTATCACTAAAATTTAAACCAAACACCTACTACAAACTACATAAACTCCTACTTGAGAGTGAATTAAAAATGAAAAGTGCTAATGTTGATAAAGGTGCTATTTTACTTTCAACTATTATACAAATTCAAAAAATCTTATAATATTTTGGTTTGTTTTTTATTTTCAAAAGATGTTAAACTATCAAATATTGTATAACCAATACCACCAAATACGATAACCATCGCTAAAACTAAAACCATATCATTCATACTAAAGATCCTCCAAGGCATCAATCTTTTTCATAGCACTACGATTTACAACACTAAGTCCTAATGTAACCAAAATAAGTCCAAACACAACTAAAATGATTTTGGTACCGTTTAATGTATCTATTTTGTTAAAAAGGTAAGCTACTAATGAAATATCAGTAGCAAACAATAAACCAAATACAACTTTTAACCAACCTATTTGTTCTTTTATCTTATCTATTTTCGCCATAAATAATTATACTATAAAAAGTAAAGATGTTTATAAAGATATTAAATTAATAATTTTTGTTTAATAAGTTAAAGGTTTTGAGGTTTGGTTAAAAAAGGGTTAGATTAGTGGCTAACTGAACACATCATCCGAAGATGAGTGTCAGAAATCAAAAAAATACTAGTTAGTATCTTGATTTACGATTTTATTTGCTGATATCCACGGCATCATTTCACGAAGTTTATTACCAGTTTTAGTAATTAACATCTCTTTGTCGTTGTTTCTTTCAGCATTCATACGAGGGTAACCTGCTTGACCTTCTAAGATAAAATCTTTAGCAAATCTACCATCTTGAATCTCAGTAAGGATATCTCTCATAGCTTGTTTAGACTCAGCATTGATAACGCGTTTACCAGAAACATAATCACCATACTCAGCAGTGTTAGAGATAGAGTATCTCATATCAGCGATTCCACCTTCAAACATCAAATCTACGATTAGTTTAAGTTCGTGTAAACACTCAAAGTAAGCTAACTCTGGAGCATAACCAGCTTCAGTTAAAGTTTCAAAACCAGCTTGAACTAGTGCTGCTGTACCACCACAAAGAACTGCTTGCTCACCAAATAAGTCAGTTTCAGTTTCATCTTTGAAAGTTGTTTCAATAATAGCAGTACGACCACCACCAATAGCAGAAGCGTAAGAAAGAGCTAACTCTTTAGTTGTACCTGAAGGGTTTTGACCAACAGCGATAAGATCAGGGATACCACCACCACGAACAAACTCAGAACGAACAGTATGACCTGGAGCTTTTGGAGCGATCATAGTAACATTGATGTTAGCAGCTGGTTTAATACGACCATAGTGGATATTAAAACCGTGACCAAATGCGATAGTAGCACCATCTTTTAAGTTTGGAGCGATCTCATTTTCATAGATCTCAGCTTGATTTTCATCTGGTAAAAGAATCATAACAACATCTGCTTTAGCAGTAGCATCAGCAACAGTTAAAACTTCAAAGTTTTTAGCTTCAGCTTTAGCCCATGAAGAACCATCTTTTCTAAGACCAATAACAACTTCAACACCAGAATCTCTTAAGTTTTCAGCGTGAGCGTGACCTTGTGAACCAAAACCGATCATCGCAACAACTTTGCTTTTGATTAGGTCTAAATTTGTGTCTTTGTCATAATATACATTTAATGCCATTATTTTTTCCTTAATTTTATTTCATAAAATGAAGGTAACCCCTCATCTAATTAAATCGTAATTAGGAGTAATCCTAATTACTACGCTAACGCTTGGTTTCCTTCAACAGGAAGTCCATTGCACTAGTGCAATTTATTAGTTTATGCTTAATTACCTAAATAATTTTTGGCATTATACTTAAATAAAGTAAAAACTTTTATAATGTCATCAATAAAAAGGAAAATATATGAAAAAATTTAATCTATTTAAAGAGATAATCACAGTTGATAAGCCAACTTTATTAAATGCTATAAACAGTGGTAAAGTTTTTGGGATAAACATCTATGGTGAGATTGTTTTTGAACCTTTTAATGAAAAAGAGATTCTTATATATAAAGGGCAACCTAAAATAGTGGAAGATTTTACAAAAGTTTTAGGTAAAAATTACCAACTTGTTGAGGATAATGATAGAGTTCTTATAAAAGCATTTTCAAATTGGCAAGAGATCATAGGGTTTAATATAAAAAGAGCATCTTATGATGATACAACAGCTGATGGTGTTGCTGAGTTTTCTTACAAAAAGCTAGAAGATATTGGGTGGCAAGTTACAGAGTTTAATCTAAAATATAGAGAGTTAGTTGAAGTTTTAGAAGATAATTGTGATGGTGTGATGATATGTATAGAGCAAGAGGAGCCTTACCAGTTTAGTGGTTTAGGATTCTTAAGTGATGATGAACAAGCAACAAAAGTTCTATTTGATTATTGTCAAAAATATGTAAAAGATAAAGTGGAAAATGATGAAGATTTTGCCAAAGATGAGTTAGATGATGACCAACTTGAGGCTTTAGAGTTTTTTAAATTGGCTTAATTTATTATCTAAATTTTTCCCTCATATAGATCATAGATAGGGAATGCTAATTCATAATCATTCCACTCTATCTCACCATAATCAAGATTAAATTTTTTAAATAATTTTTGATCTTGATATTTTTTTATATCTGGATGTGTTGATGAAAAGATAAATTTTTCAAAATCAACAGTAGTTTCAACACCATCATCAAATTTAAAATGGATTTTATAATCATTCAAATAATCTGCTCTTTGAATATTTATAATTTTATCCATCTATTTCACCTTTCCCTCAATTTTTATACACTCTACTGATTTGTGATAAACAAAATAATCTATCCACTTTTGAACAATATCATCTTTAAATTTATTTACAAAATTTTTAAACTCTTTTAACTCTTTTTTTGAGAGTGTTTTTTTACCTTTAACATCACTTACTTTAATCTTAACAATTTTACCATCTTCAATAATAAACTCTGCTTTTGATTCTAAAGCTTGAAATTTTCCATGAACATTACATTAATAGGTTCATTCTCATTTGAATAAAACATTATAATAATTCCAAGATATTCAAAAATTTTAGGCATTAGTTTTTCCTTTTATTTAACTATTCTTAAATATCTTTGTAAAATTATCATAGCTGAGATGGAATCTACTCTTCCATCTCTTATCTGTTTAATCTCACCTTTAATAAGTGCTTCTGCCTCTTTTGAGCTTCCAGCTTCATCTTGATAGATAACTTCACCTTGAAAATCTACTAAGTTCATAAAGTGGGCGATTCGTCTTTTCATCTCATCTTCACTACTTCCACCTAAAGGGATTCCGATAACAACTTTATCTGCTTCCCATTCAGCTATAACTTTTTTAACCTCGGCTGATGCTTGGTTACGATTTTTTCTTATAACTGCTGGTAGAGGTGTTACTATATCTTTGTGAGCAGAGTATGCTAAACCTATCCTTTTTAAACCTAAATCTATCGATATATATTTCATACTATTTTCCTAAACAAAATGAGCCAAACATCTTATCTAGCATCTCATCATTTTCAAATGGTCTAGTTATGCTAGCCATCTCTTTTATCGCTTCATTTAGATGAAATGAAAATATCTCTAACTCTTGATCAAGTAAAGGTTCTTTAGCTTCAGTTATATTTAAAAGTGTATTTTCAACTGCTGATATTTGTCTTTGTGAGATTAGCATCATCTCATCAGATGAGCTAGTTGTATCCATAATCTCTTTAAGAGTTGAGATTAAAGAATCTACACTCTCTTTTGAGTTTATCTCCAGATCAAAATCTATCTCTTTGTTATCAAACTTAGAATCTAAATCTATCTTATTTTTAACAAAAATAATTTTTTTATCTAAACTATTTGATTTGATAAGTTCTAAGATTTGTTTATCTTCACTATCAAACTCCCTAGAGCTATCAAAAAGAGCTACAACAATATCTGAGTTTGTGATAGCTTCTAAACTTCTCTCAATCCCAATCTTTTCTATCTCATCATTAGCATCTCTGATTCCAGCTGTATCTACTATGCGAATCAGGTGTGTTCCAATCTTCACCTGCTCCTCAATAGTATCTCTAGTTGTTCCAGCTATATCACTAACAATAGCACGGTTATAGTTTAGTAGTTTATTTAAAAGTGAGCTTTTACCAACATTTGGTTTACCAACTATCGCTACTTTAAAACCTTGCATCATCCCCTCTCTAGCTCTACTAGCAACTAAAGTAGATTCTAGTGAAGTTTTTAAACTTGTTAGTTTAGAATCTATCTGATTAACTAAATCTTGTGGTAGATCCTCCTCAGCATAATCGATAGTAACCTCAGAGTAAGCCAATATATGGATAATCTCATCACGGATATTTTCTATATATCCTTTTAGTGAACCTTTCATCTGTTGAGCCAATATTTTAGCAGCATCTTCACTTTTTGCTTCGATAAGAGCAGCTATCGCCTCAGCTTCACTTAGATCTATACGACCATTAAAAAATGCTCTTTTACTAAACTCACCAGCATTAGCCAATCTAGCACCATAAGCTAAAGTTGCTTTTAGTATAGATTGCGCAACTATGAAACCACCATGACATTGAATCTCTACAACCTCTTCAGCTGTAAATGAGAAAGGTGCTTTAAAATATATAATGATAGCCTCATCTATAAGGGTGTTCTCCTTATCGTAAACAGTTGTAAGTGTCGCATATCTTGGGATAAATTGATCTTTGTGGGTTAGTTTTTTTGCTATCTCTAAGGCTCTATCACCACTTATGCGGATGATAGCTATTGAGCCTACGCCATTCGCCGTAGCGATGGCTGATATTGTATCTGATTCCATACTAATTTGAGTGGTAATCGTTTATGATAATATATTTCATACCATCACGAGTTGAACGGATAGCTACATATTTATCGTGGTATCTGTCTCTAAGCTCTTTTAGTGCTATCTGAACTAAAACACCATCAAGAATCTTTGTTTGAGCACGACCATCTCTATCTACATTTTCATACACAGTTTCAAGGTATCTTGAAACAGATTCCTCTTGGTTTTTCAAAAATTCAGCTATCTCTAAACGGAGTTGCACTTGATACTTAGAGTTAACCCAGTTAAATATCATATATGATAAAGCTTTATATCTATAACCCTCTTTACCTATAAGTAAAGCAGCATCATTACCTCTAAACTCTACAAGTAAAGTGTTTTCATCATAAACTTTAACCTCTATCTCATCAATATTAAAACAAGTTAAGTTAAAAAGCTCATTTATCTCTTTTTTTACATTTGATGCGATTGTTACCATATTGCTATCGATAACTTCATCCTCTTCATCATCATAATCTGCTAAATATGAAGAATCATCATCTTGCTCATCATCTTCATCTTGGATATTTACAAATGATGCTGGGATAATTGTGTCGTTTAAGATAGTTTGTGTCTCATTTTGAGATGTTTTATCTTTTGGTTGCTCCACCATCTTCTCTTCAACTTTTTCTACCTTAGGTGTAGGAGCTTCCTCTTTTACAACCTCTTTTATATTACTCTCTTGAGGTTTTATCTCTTGCTCTTTAATCTCCTTAGCAGCGACAATAATAGCATTCTTTTTAAAAAAACCTAAAATCCCACTACTTGGCGATTGAACAACCTCAATTTTTAACTCTGTAACAGAACAACCTAGTGAGGAAGCAGCATTATGGTATGCTTCCTCTAATGTTTTTGCCTCTATTTTAACCATTTTTTTTATCCGAATTTTCTTTTTTACTCTCTCTAATAGCATGTTTATGTAGTGCTACTTCAGCATCTTTAGCATTTTTAAACTGAGTGTTTACAATAAACTGTTGTGCGATAGAGAAAAGGTTATTTACAAACCAGTAAAGAACTAAACCTGATGGAAATGTTACAAAGAAAAATGTAAATATTACAGGTAAAAATTTAAACACTTTCTCTTGTAAAGGGTCTGTAAAGTTATTTGGTGTAAGTTTTTGTTGATAATACATAGAAGCACCCATAAGGATAGGTAAAACATAGTAACTATCCATACGAGAAAGATCTTGTACCCATAAAATCCATGGAGCACCTTGAAGCTCAACAGCATTTAAAAGAACACGATAGATAGCGAAAAATACAGGAATCTGTAAAAGCATCGGTAAACAACCACCTAATGGATTAGCATTATGTTTTTTATACATCTCCATAGTAGCAGCATTCATACGCTGTGGATCACCTTTGTATTTTGCTTGTATCTCTTTTATCTTAGGTGAGATCTCTTTGATTTTTTGCATAGAAACCATACCCTTGTATGTTAGAGGATATAAAACGATTCTTATTAAGATAGTAAGAGCGATAATCGACCAACCCCAGTTACCAAAGATTCCGTGTAAGAATGATAAAAGTTGAAACAACGGTTTAGCAGCAAAAGTGAACCAACCATACTCGATAGCATTAGTAAGTACGGGATCTATATTTTTAAGAACTTTATACTCTTTTTGACCGATATAACCTTTAAACTTCATATTTTGTAAAGCATCAAAATAAACGATAGGGTTATTATCTCTATCTCTCTCAACTATAATATTTGTATCTTTTTTAAAGTCATACATAATTGTCGCTGAGTATTGATCAAAAGCAGAGATAAGCTCAACACCACTAAAAGATTTTCTACCCTCAGCATCACCATCTGCTATGATTGTAACTAAATCATCATCCGTATAAACCATAGCACCAACTACTGTCATCAATTTTTCAGTAATTTGTGGTCTTTGACCTAGATAGATAAAGTGTCTTTTATCAACTGATGTTTTAACAACAGCATCGTAATGACCATCAGCATAAAATGTTAATGTTTTTGTAATAGTTAATGCTGAAAGTTTTTGAGTTAAAGTGATAGTTTGTGGTTTATCACCTAGCTCAACATTTGAAACAGAAGCTGTATAAGCAACAGTTGTCGCCTCTTTATTTATATCTTCATCTAGAAATCTTACAAACAAAGGTTTAGCACCAAAAGCTGGTATCAACTGAGCATGATTGTCCTCTTGATCATTAAACTTCTCTTGAAGTAGCTCTTTTGAACTTATGCGACCTAGTGTATCTATCTTTAAAATAAAATTATCATTTTTAACAGTTACTATTGTGTTTGAGCTATTTGCTGCTATCTTCTCTTGAGCTGAAATAGTGTGTCCTGTCTCATTTTCAATCATAGAATTAGATGAAGTTCCATCTTGTTTTAATTCAACACTTTTAGATGTTTGTTTTGCCTCTTGTGGTTCTTGTGGAACAGGTGGAAAAATTGCTGTATATACAACGAAAAACAGAATTGATAATGCTACTGCTACTAGTAGTCTTTGATTAGGTGTCATTTTGTCTAACACGGTTACCCTTTATATGAAAAATTTTTTATGATGTAATATTGATTTTTTTTATTTGGAACCAACCAATATTTTATAGAATCTACACCCAACTTTGTGGGTTTACAAGATAGCTTATAGAGTAATGGATACTCTATCCCACCATCAAATAATTGATTACAACGAAGTATTCTAGTAAAAGTGTGGTAAAAAGCACTTGAAAGTGAGTTGTTTTCAAAGTGAATCTTCGCATATTCACTACAAGTTGGGTAATATCTACAACTTCCAAACCCTATAAGGGTAAAAAAACGCTGATATAACCATAGTAGTTTAAGTAGATATTTTCTAAGCATGGGAAGATTCTTTAAATGCTTTCGCACGAGTTATCACTTTTATAAAATCTTTTGATAGTTGCTTGTGAGTAGAATCGTATAGAGCTTGTTTCGCAACAAAAACATAGATTCCATCTTTTAAGTTAGTAGAGTGTTCATAAAAAAGAGCACGAAGCCTTCGCTTTGCTCTGTTTCGAACAACAGCATTACCAATTTTTTTGGTAGCTGTAAATCCTATCTTATGAATCCCATTTTTGGGTAAAAAAAACAGTACAATCGTTGAAGTATGTTGATTCTTACCTTTTCTATATACATACTGAAACTCCTTGTGGAGCTTCAGAGTATTGAAACCGCCTAAACTGTCAATCTTTTACGACCTTTAGCACGACGACGATTTAAAATGTTACGACCATTTTTAGTAGCCATACGAGCTCTAAAACCATGAGTTCTTTTTCTAGGTGTATTATGGGGTTGGTATGTTCTTTTCATTCCACATATCCTTATTTAAAATTAAGTTCGACATAATACAAAAAATTTACTTAAATAGTAGTTAAGCTATGAAATATTTACTTTTACTTCACCATTTTCTATATCAAACTCCACTTTTGAACCATCAACTATTTTCTCTTCTAGTATCAAGTCAGCCAATCTATCCTCAACAATCTCATATAACGCTCTTCTTAGTGGTCTAGCTCCATAATCTGAATCAAATCCAGCTTCAGCTATATACTCTTTAGCACTATCAGTAAGTGAAAGCTCTATATCTCTTTGCTCAACTTTTTTAGCTATCTCACTAAAGAAAATATCTACAATAGAAACAATTTGCTCTTTTCCTAAAGCATTAAATATCACAACATCATCTAAACGGTTTAAAAATTCTGGTTTAAATGATTGTTTTAGCTCATTCATAACCATATTATCAAGCTGATCAGAATCTGCGTGATTTATGATTTTATCACTAGCGATATTTGATGTTAAGATGATAATAGTGTTTGTAAAATCAACTGTCACACCTTTGTTATCTGTAAGTCTTCCATCATCTAACACTTGAAGTAAAATGTTAAAAACATCAGGGTGAGCTTTTTCAACCTCATCAAACAAGATTACACTATAAGGTTTTCTCCTAACAGCTTCTGTAAGTTGTCCACCCTCTTCATAACCAACATACCCTGGTGCTGCTCCAACAAGACGAGAAACAGAAGTTTTTTCCATATACTCACTCATATCGATTCTGATTAATGAATCTTGAGAATCAAACAAAAACTTAGCTAATGTTTTAGCTGTTTGTGTTTTACCAACACCTGTTGGTCCTAAGAAAAGGAAACTACCAATAGGTGAAGATGTATCTGAAAGTCCAGCTTTATTTCTTTTTATAGCACGAGCAACAGCATGAGTAGCTCTATCTTGACCAACAACATCTTTTCTCAACTCATCTTCAACATGTAAAATTTTATCTTTTTCACTTTGAAGCATTTTGTTAACTGGTATGTGTGTCCATCTTGAAACTACACTAGCGATAGATTCCTCATCAACAGAGTTTTTAAGTAAAGTTCCTGTACTTTGTAGTTTATCCCAGTTCTCATTTACTTTTTTCTCCTCCTCTAAAAGAGCTGGTATCTCACCATACTCTATCTCGGCCGCACGGTTGAAATTAGATTCATTTTTAGCAAGTTGAGCTTCTCTTCTTTTAGATTCTATCTCATTTTTAATAGTAGAGATCTTCTCAAAAACCTCTTTTTCAGTAGCAAATTGAGATTCTAAGGCTCTAACCTCCTCCTCAACATCTGCTAACTCTTTTACTATCTCCTCTAATCTTTTCTCATTAGATGGTGTTTTTTCCATCTTTAGAGCTTCCCTTTCTACTTGTAGTTCTGAGCTTCTTCTTTTTGCTGAACTTAAAACATTTGGCTCAGATTCTATCTGCATTTTTAACTCAGCTGCTGCTTCATCGATAAGATCGATCGCTTTATCTGGTAAAAATCTATCTGCGATATATCTATCTGAAAGTCTCGCTGCTGCTACTAAAGCACTATCTGTGATAGAAACATTATGGTGAGTTTCTAATCTCTCTTTTATACCTCTTAAGATTTGTAACGATTGGTTAACCGTTGGCTCATCAAGATTGATCGGTAAAAATCTTCTTTGAAGAGCAGCATCTTTTTCAAAATACTTTCTATACTCTTTTAGTGTTGTTGCCCCAATAGTATGAAGTTCACCACGAGCTAGAGCTGGTTTTAGAATGTTAGCAGCATCCATACTGCCCTCACTAGCACCCGCTCCAACAATAGTATGAATTTCATCTATAAAAAGGATGATGTTTCCATTTTGTTGAACCTCATCTATTACAGCCTTTAGTCTATCTTCAAACTCACCTCTATATTTCGCACCAGCGATTAGTGAACTCATATCAAGAGCTACAACTTTTTTATTTTTTAGTGATGTTGGTACATTATCACTTTGGATTCTTTGAGCTAAACCCTCAACTAAAGCTGTTTTACCAACCCCCGGTTCACCTAAAAGCATAGGGTTGTTTTTAGTTTTACGGATAAGAATTTGCATCATACGGTTGATCTCTTCATCACGCCCAATAACAGGTGAAAGTTTACCCTCTGCTGCTTGTGCTGTTAGATCGATTCCATACTTTTCTAAAGATTCTAAAGTCTCATCTGAGCTTTGAGAATCTATCTTAGCTCCACCTCTTGCTGCTTCTAAGTTTTTAGTTAACTCCATAATATCTATATATTTAGTAAATAAACTTTTAAAAGGCTCATTACCTAAGTTTGCTAATATATATGTATCTACTGCTAGATATGTATCTCCATTTCTAGTCATAAGACCAGCACCGTTCTCTAAAGTTTGAACAAAGTTTTTAGATAATCTAATATTTTCTTTAGTTATTGATGATGACTTTACAAATTTAGATGTAAGAGATTTTACATCTAACTCCATTGCTGTCTTATCAATATTCATCTTATTAAACATCTGATTTAAAACTGAATCAGAGTTTGTAAGTAATGCCCAAACAAAATGTAAAGGTTCAACCTCTTGGTTTTGGTTGTGTAGTGCTAAAGATATAGCAGACTCTATCGATTGTGTCATATTATGTGTTAATTTTTCAAATATATTACTCATCGTTAATCCTTACTTTTTAATTTGTAAAAGGATTATACCATATTGAGTGAGTTACTGTCAAGTCTCTTTAGTCATTTTGCTCTATATCTGTATTTATTTATTTATATTATAATTACAAAAATATTTTTAGGAAATCCAAATGCCAACAGTTTTAGAAGCTATAAAAAACCGTTCATCAAAAAGAGCATATCTACCAAAGCCAGTTAGTAGAGAGATTCAAGAGAAGATCTTAGAAGCAGCTAGTATGACACCAAGTGGAGCAAATATGCAACCGTGGAAAGTTATCGCTATCAGCAATGAAGAGGTTCTTAAAAAAATTGGTGATGCTGTTATTGCTAAAATGGATGAGGGTATTTTAAATGATCAGTTTATACAATATTACCCTGTTAAATGGGTTAATCCATATAAAAAGAGAAGAATTGTAACAGGTTCTGGACTTTATAAACTTATGGAAGTTGATAGAAAAGATAATGAAACTAGAGTTGAGATGTGGAAAGACAACTTTAGATGGTTTGGTGCTAAAACTGTATTTTTTGTATTTACAGATAAAGCAAATATAGATGAAGCACAAGGTGTTTTACTTGATTGTGGTGCTTATATGCAAAGTATAATGTTAGCAGCACAAGAGTTTGGAGTAGATTCTTGCCCACAAGGCTCAACAACAGAGTTTGGAAAAGTTATAGCAGATGTTTTAGAAACACCAGATAATCTTGCTCTTTTATATAGTGTAGTTTTAGGTTATGAAGATAAAGATGCTAAAATCAACACATACCAACCAGCTCGTGCTAAAATGGAAGATATAGTTACTTTTATAGAGTAACCATCTTAGCCGATAATAATTTATCGGCTAAGTAATCTTACCTTATTTAAGCTGCTACTTGAAACTTTCTTATGTCAACTTCCGTACCACTTGAAACCAACTCATTTGCTTTTTTCAACAGATCTCTTGTAGTTTTGCCATCAACATACTTTTCACCACAATTATCACAAATTTGAGCAGGAACATCTTTAAATACAATAGTAGCACTACCTCTTTCAAGAGTAATAGTAGTAGTTCCATCTTTTGTTTCACCATACTTACAAATTACACATTTCATTTTGTTATCCTTGTTTGATAATTATTTTTCCATTTTAATTTATCTGGACGATAAGCTGTTATAATTATAATATCTTCATCACATTTAGCAAAAACAACATGTAGTGGTTTTGTTAAATCATTTTTTTCATATCCTAAAACTAAAAAAGATGGATATGGCTTATCATCTAAATACTCTTCAATAATTCTACCACTTTTAATCGTTTCTTAAACATCATCTTCTAAAATATATCTTTCAAATAATCTTTCGATGGCATGTGTTCTATAAATAAAATTC
>Ga0256837_1000745_pt1 | contig 25701 bp, 26 predicted proteins | sample 4562384metaG_FD_185976 | JGI IMG/M metagenome (GOLD analysis project Ga0256837, IMG submission 185976) | Hydrothermal vent microbial communities from Guaymas Basin, Mexico - 4561-384 | ecosystem: Environmental > Aquatic > Marine > Hydrothermal vents | place: Mexico: Guaymas Basin | collected... | reverse complement strand
CCAATTGGCTGGAAATGGGGACTATTTTTACTTACTTATACGGTAGCTTAGTTTTTGTTTAGCGATATGGTAAAAAGAGTGGTAGTTAAATTATAGAAGAGTAAAAAGGATAAAAGTGATATGATAGGATTAAACTTTATACCCCAAGATTTAATTTACTTTTTAATAGTTGTTGGATTCTCTTTCCTTGTAGGGCTTGAACTTAAAACTTTTCACCAAAATGAACAAAAAACTCATTTTGGCTCTGCAAGGACTTATACTTTTATTGGAATGATTGGATTTGTCTTTTATAAGATAAATTTTTGGCTTTATATAAGCGGATTTTTTACTTTGAGTTTTCTTTATATAATCCACTACATTTTCAAAAGCAAAGCAAACCGCACTTCCATTCTCTCTTATCTTATAATGGCATTAGTTTACAGTTTTGCTCCATTAATTAATCTTTACCAAATTTGGATGCTTGCATTAATTTTTGTTTTGATAGTTTTTATTCTAAACTATAAGAAGTATTTTGACTTTGAAAACATTGATGAAAAAGAGTTTGAAACCCTTGGTAAATTTTTACTATTAAGCGGAGTTATTTTACCTATCTTGCCAGATGAACCAATAAAATCTCTTGGAATATCTCCTTTTAAAATTTGGCTTATAGTAGTGATTGTCTCTACAATCTCTTATGGAAGCTACTTAGCTCAAAAATTTCTCTCAAAAGGGTATTTACTAACTGGCATTTTAGGAGGACTTTATAGCTCAACGGCTACAAGCGTAGTCTTAGCTAAAAAAGCAGTCCAATCAACAAAAGAGACTCTAAGCATAATAAATTCAGCCATTATAATTGCCACTTCAATGATGTATATTAGACTCTTAGTTCTTGCTTTTATTTTTAATGGAGAAGTAGCAAAAAAAATAACACTTCCAATGCTTTTATTTGCTACCCTTGGAGCAATAATTGCTATTTTTCTCTATAAAAAAAACTCCTTAAATCAAGAAATGATGGAAGATAAAAACCCACTTGAACTTGGGACTGCTTTTATTTTTGCGTTTTTATTTATTGCAATGATGATAATTACTAAATTTGTAATCTCTCACTTTGGGAATTTAGGGCTTAAAATCCTCTCATTTATTATCGGATTTACAGACATTGACCCATTTGTTTTATCTTTGCTTACTGGCAAATTTCAAATGCCACTAAATGCAATTGCATCAGCTATTATAATAGCAGCTGGAAGTAACAATATTTTAAAAGCAATCTATACTTACACATTTAGTAAAAAAAGAGCAAAAGTAGCAGCCATTTGGCTTTTTATGCTTGGAATATTAACAATTGGATATGGATTGATGTATAATTAAAAAAAAAAAAAGGAGAGATGATGAAATTTATTAAATGGTTTAGAGAAATTGGACTAAAAGATGTGAGTGAAGTTGGGGGTAAAAACGCAAGTTTAGGAGAGATGTATAATAATTTAACTCCACTTGGGGTAAATGTGCCAAACGGATTTGCAGTTACAGCAAGTGCATATAAACACTATTTAACCTACAATAATTTATGGGAGCCTTTGCAAAAACTTTTTGAAAATTTCAACCCAGATGATATTGATGAGCTAAGAAGAGTCGGTAAAAAAGCAAGAGAACTGATAATAAAGGGGAAAATTCCAGATGATTTAAAAGAAGAGATTTTAAAAGGATATGAAGAGTTAAAAAGAGAATATGGGGATTTAAGCTTGGCAGTAAGAAGTTCAGCAACAGCAGAAGATAGCCCAACTGCAAGTTTTGCCGGACAGAATGAAACATACCTCAATATAAAAGGAGAAGAAAATCTACTTTGGGCTTATAAGATGTGTCTTGCAAGTAACTTTACAGATAGAAGCATAAACTACAAATACACCCACAACTTTGACCCTTTGAAAGTTTATCTATCAGTTGTCGTTATGAAAATGGTAAGAAGCGATTTAGCAAGTAGCGGGGTTATGTTTAGCATTGATACAGAAAGTGGATTTAGGGATGTTGTATTTATTAATGCAGCTTTTGGACTTGGAGAAAATATAGTCCAAGGGACAATCAATCCAGATAGCTTTTATGTTCATAAACCAACTTTTAAAAAAGGATTTAGAGCTATTCTTCAAAGAGTTCTTGGAAGTAAAAAACTCATGATGGTACTTAGCGAAAAACTCCAAAAAGCAAACCTTGCAAAACAATTTACCAAAAATATACCAACACCGATTGAAAAAAGAATGAAATTTGCAATAAATGATAAAGAAGTATTACAGCTTGCTGATTGGGCTATAAAAATTGAAGAGCATTATAGCAAAGTAAGAAACACCTACACCCCAATGGATATGGAGTGGGCAAAAGATGGAATTGATGGCAAACTTTATATGGTCCAAGCAAGACCAGAAACTGTCCACTCACAAGAAAAGACAACCACGCTTGAAGTATATAAGCTCCTTGAAAAGTCAAAAGTTTTAGTTACTGGAAATGCAGTTGGCGAAAAAATTGGAGCTGGAAGAGTTAAAAAGCTAACCTCACCTTCCCAAGGAGATAAATTTAATGAAGGGGATATATTAGTAGCTCATACCACAAGCCCAGATTGGGAACCAATTATGAAAAAAGCAAGTGCGATTGTTACTGAAACGGGTGGTAGAACTTGTCATGCAGCAATCGTAAGTAGAGAGCTTGGCAAACCAGCAGTGGTTGGAGCAACTGACGCAATGAAGATATTAAAAGATAATCAAGAAGTAACGGTAAGTTGTGCAGAAGGAGAGATTGGGAAAGTTTATGAAGGAATATTAAAATACAAAGTAGAAAAGGTTGACATCTCAAAACTTCCACGCCCTAAAACGAAAATTATGATGAATGTTGGAAACCCAGAAATTGCATTTAGCTTATCAAAACTACCAGTTGATGGGATTGGACTTGCAAGAATGGAATTTATTATAAACAATTACATAAAAGCTCATCCAATGGCAATAAAATACCCTCAAAAATTAACAGAAGAAGAAAGAGCATTAATTGAGAAATTGAGTTTTCCTTTTGATGGAGATGCAGAGGAGTTTTTTGTAAAAACTTTAAGTGAAGGAGTAGCCACAATTGCCAGTAGCGTCTATCCAAAAAAATGTATTGTTAGGATGAGCGATTTTAAAAGCAATGAGTATGCAAATCTGCTTGGAGGAAGACATTTTGAGCCTATTGAAGATAATCCAATGATTGGATTTAGAGGAGCAGCAAGATATACCCATCCAAACTATAAAGAAGGATTTGAGCTAGAATGCAAAGCAATGAAAAGAGCAATTTTTGAGATGGGATTTGATAATATAGTTTTAATGATTCCATTTTGTAGAAGAGTAGATGAAGCAAAAAGAGTCAAAAACGCTTTAAAAGAGAATGGTTTAGGAGATGTTAAGACTTATATGATGTGCGAAATTCCAAGTAATGTTATTTTAATTGATAAGTTTTTAGAAATTTTTGATGGAATAAGCATTGGTACAAATGACTTAACCCAGCTAACACTTGGAGTTGATAGGGATAGTGAAATTGTTGCTTTTGATTATGATGAAAGAGATGAAGCGGTTAAAGAGATGGTAAGAATGGCAGTTGAGGGAGCAAAAAGAAATAAAAAATACAACGGACTTTGTGGACAAGCCCCAAGTGATTATCCAGAATTTGCTGAATTTTTAGTAAAAATTGGAATTGAAAGTATGAGCTTAAATCCAGATAGCGTGTTAAAAATTATTCAAGACATTGCAAAAATGGAGCAAAAATGAGACCTTATGAGATAAGTTATGGAGCTGCTAAAATCGTAACAGGTTCTGCTCATCTTTTAACAACAAACAAAAGTAAAATCTTAATAGATTGTGGCATGTTTCAAGGAAAAAACGAACACTTAAACCACAAACCGCTTGGATTTGACCCAAGAGAAGTTGAAGCATTGCTACTAACACACGGACATCTTGATCATGTTGGAAGAATTCCTCTTCTTTATAAAAATGGATTTAGAGGAAAAGTTTTTGCTCATCCTGCAACTTTTGATATTGCAAAAGTAGTATTGCTTGATAGTGCAAAATTACAAGTTGAGGATTATCAAACTCGCCTAAAAAAAGCCGAAAGAGTAGGAAAAGAGCACCTAGTAACACCTCCTCTATACACTCCAAAAGAGGTAAAAGAGATTTTATCTATAATGGATAAGCACATCGTTGAATATAATGTTAAAACAAAAATTACAAAAGATATAAAAGCAACTTTCAAAGATGCCGGGCACATTTTAGGAAGCAGCTTTATTGAAATTGAAATTGATGGTAAAAACCAAGTAACTTTTAGTGGAGATTTAGGAAATAGATTCAACGATCTCCTCCCACCTCCTCAAAAACCATCTCCTACAAATTCACTTTTTATAGAAACAACTTATGGAGATAGAAATCACAAAGATTTTAAAGAGAGTAAAAGAGAATTTAAGTTAGCTATAATTGATACTCTTCTTAGCGGTGGAAATGTAATTATTCCATCTTTTGCCATAGAAAGAGCTCAACAAATTCTTTGCATCTTAAAAGAGATGAGCGAAGAAGGAACTCTTCCAAAAGAATCAAAAGTCTTTTTAGATTCTCCAATGGCTACAAAAGTCACTGCAATTTATAGAAAATGGAATAAATTTTTAGATAAAAAATGCCAAAAGTATAAAAAACATCCATTTGAATTTCCTCAACTACACTTAATAAAAACAACTGATGACTCCAAAAAAATTAACAAAATTGAAAAAGGAGCAGTTATTATTGCAGGAAGTGGAATGTGCACAGGAGGAAGAATACTTCACCATTTAAAACATAGAATTTGGAGTAAAAAAAACGCAATAATATTTGTCGGCTATCAAGCAAAAGGCACCCTTGGTAGAGAAATCATAGAAGGAGCAAAATTTATAAAAATATTCCATGAAGAGATTATTGTAAGGGCTAAAATTTATACAATAAATGGCTTCTCAGCCCACGCTGACCAAAGAGAATTGATTGAATGGATAAAAGAATTTAAAAAACTTAACAAAATCTTTTTAATACACGGAGAATACGATAAACAAGTAACTTTTAAATCCGTTTTACACAACCTCCTTGGATACAACGCACATATAGTCAAAATGGGGGAGAAGATTTATGTTTAACCTCCCCATCTACTAAGAAGAGCTAAATTAATTTTAAAATACCTTGGAATAGTATTTCCATCAAAAGTCGCAGTTTTAGTAGAAGCCTGAGCAGCTAAATCAAGCTGAACCCATTTAAGACCAAGACCAACTCCACCTGTTAAAATTAAACCTTCTTCATCTTGAACCATATTTCTCATAGCACCAGCTCTTATGCTAAACCAGCTTGCCGGATGAATATCCACCCCACCACCTAAATATTGAGATTTATAATTTGGACCCTAAAATCAATAAAAGAAAAGAAAAAGGAAAAAAATTACCCTTCAAAGATAGTATCGGCAAAGTCTATTTCGTTTTTGAGGATTTGAGAGAAAGTGTTAAAGTAGATATCTTTTGCTTTTTGAAGGTCTATTTTTACATCGTTAATTTTTATTTTATCCCCTCCAACTCTGCCAACTTTTTCAAAGTAAATCCCTTTTTCTTTGCAAAGTTTCTCAAATTCTTCTTCATTTTCTGGCTTAACTTCAACAAAAGCCCTACTCAAACTCTCAGCAAAAATATCTTCTTCATTTTCAACATTAATCTTAACATCAACTCCTTTATCACTAATACAAGCCCATTTGTAAAGAGCAATTGCAGCACCTCCACTGCTAATATCCTTTGCACTCTCAATTAAATCACTCCCCAATATATCCCAAAGCTTTAACTCACTATCAAAGTCAACCTCAGGATGTTCACCAGCCACTTTATTTCCAAAAACTTTTAAATATAAACTTCCTCCAAATTCCGTTCTTGTTTTTCCTAAAAGATAAATTGTATTCCCTTCTTTTTTAAGCTCACTGCTTCTATAACTATCAGAAACTCCAACCATTGCAATCTCAGGAGTTGGATAAATACCCTCCCCTTCATTTTCATTATAAAGAGAAACATTCCCACTCACTACTGGGGTATTAAGTGCTTTACAAGCCTCCTTAATCCCCTCACACGCTTCTTTGAACTGCCACATAATCTCTGGATTTTCTGGATTTCCAAAATTTAAACAATCGGTAATCGCTTTTGGAGTAATTTTTTTAACAGCAATATTTCTTCCAGCTTCCATCACAGCAGCAGCCGCCCCTTTCCTTGGGTTTATATAACAAAATCTTGCGTTACAATCAGCACTCATTCCCAAAAATTTCCCATTCTCTTTAACTCTAATAACAGACCCATCAACCCTTTTTGTATCAACGGTATTAGTCTGAACCATACTATCATACTGCTCATAAATCCACGCTTTATCCACAACTTCTGGTTCTTTTATCAGTTTTTCAAAAGCAATTTGAGGATTTATTTTTGGGATTTTTACATTTTTTATCTCTTTTAAATACTCTGGCTCTTTTACCGGACGACATAGCTCTGGTGCTTCCTCTGTAATAGGAGCAACCGGAATATCGGCAACCTTTTCCCCATACCAGTAAAGCTCAACTCTTCCTGTATCGGTAACTTCACCAATAATCTCAGCATCAAGCCCATACTTTTTAAATATTTCAATTATTTTATCCTCATACCCTTTTTTTGCACATATAAGCATTCTCTCCTGAGATTCGCTAAGCATAAGCTCATATGGATTCATCCCCTCTTCTCTCATAGGAACTTTATCAAGTTCAAGCCTTAACCCGCTTCCACTCTTTCCTGCCATCTCAAAACTTGAAGAAGTAAGCCCGGCTGCTCCCATATCCTGAATTCCCACAATATAATCAGTTTTAAAAAGCTCTAAACACGCTTCCATTAAAAGCTTTTCAGTAAAAGGGTCACCCACCTGAACAGTAGGTCTTTGGTCTTCATCCCCTTCTTTAAAACTATCACTACTCATAACAGCTCCGCCAAGCCCATCACGTCCTGTTTTACTTCCAACATAAATTACAGGGTTTCCAACCCCCTCAGCCTTAGCGTAAAAAATCTCATCTTGTGGACAAATTCCAAGTGCAAAAGCATTAACTAAAATATTTCCTTTATAACTCTCTTCAAATGCACTCTCACCACCAATCGTTGGAACTCCAACGCAATTACCATATCCGGCAATCCCAGCAACTACCCCGCTAAGCAAGTGTCTGTGAAGTTTTGCTTTTTCACTATTTCCTCTAATATCTGCAAACCTAATAGCATTTAAATTTGCAACGGGTCTTGCTCCCATTGTAAATACATCTCTAAGTATCCCACCAACCCCAGTAGCCGCACCTTGATATGGCTCAATAAAACTTGGATGGTTGTGAGATTCCATTTTAAATACAGCAGCCATTCCATCGCCTATATCAATAACCCCAGCATTCTCACCAGGTCCTTGAATTACCCAAGGAGCTTTTGTTGGAAATCCTTTTAAATAACATTTACTTGATTTGTAAGAGCAGTGCTCACTCCACATAGCCGAAAAAATCCCAAGCTCCACTAAATTTGGCTCACGCCCAAGGATTTTTACAATATGCTCATAATCCTCTTTACTTAATTTATGTTGAGCTAAAATTTCATTAAGTTTAGACTTATCAATTTCCATATACCCCATCTTAAACCTTTTTTATTTGAATTTTACCATTAAAATTCAATATTCTCAATAGGTTGCTTTTTGGTAAGTTTGGTAAGAAGTTTTTGAGTAAAAAGCTCATTACAATTTGGGCATCTACTTGAATAAAGAGGGAAAACTCTCTTACAATTTTCGCATAAATATTCAAATTCAAGCTCGGCTAAATTACTCGGAAGATACTTCAAAGCTTCAATCTCAAAAGGAGCTTTTTTATCACATTTTGTAAGTTTCTTAGCAGCTAAAATATTGCAAAACTTATCACTCTTTGGTATATCATTCCTATTCCAATATAAATCCAAATCCAAATAGACATCCAAAACTTCATAAGCTTTTTTAGCATCAATTCTAAATAGATATTCAACAAACTCCCTCCTTACAAACGGATACCTTTTATAAATATCTTCAAAGTTGCTTATACCATGGCAAAACTCATTTAAATCACATTTTCTAAAAGTAAAAAGTTTAATTAAAGCATTTGCCTTTTCTCTATCAAGCTCCTCGCCAAGCTCCTCAAAAACTTCTAAAATATCTACAATCTCTTTAAACTTTCCAAGTTTTTCATCTATTAAAATCAAAAGTCTAAGAGCTTCTTTGTCTCTTGGAGAGACTTTTAAAACTTTATAAACTATCTTTTTTGCTTTTTCTAAAAAGCCAGCTTTAAAATAAAGATAAGCGATATTTTTTAAAATACTATTTGATGGAGTTTTTTGCTCCAAAAGAAGATAAATTTTTAAAGCTTTTTCATAGTCCCCGTTTTTTTCATACGCTTTTGCAAGAAGCAATAAAGCATTTGAAGAGTCTTTGGTAACTGGAATATTCTCAACCTCAACATAATCAAACTCATCTAAAAGTCTTTTTATCTCTTTTTCTCTTAAAAATTCTCTTATCTTTCCAACTCCAAGAGTAATTAAAACTGAAATTAAAACAATGCTAAAAAAAGCAATTACACTAAACAAAGGGTCCCTTATATCCATTTCAAGCCTTTTTTTAATATAATATCAAAATGATAAGCAAAGAATCCATAGAACAGCTAAAAAGCATTATTGATATTGTTGATGTTGTTGGAAACTATATCCAGCTAAAAAAAGCCGGAAGTAACTATAAAGCCCTCTGCCCTTTCCACGCAGAAAAAACCCCATCATTTGTAGTAAGCCCGGCAAAACAGATATACCACTGCTTTGGATGTGGTGCAAGCGGGGATGCGATTAAATTTGTAATGGAGATTGAAAAACTCTCTTACAAAGAAGCAATAGAGAAACTTGCAACCTTTTATAATTTTAAACTTGAATACACAAAAGACTCATTTGTAAGCTTTGATATTTTAGAAAAGCTTAACAACTTCTACCAAAGCGAACTTTACAAAAACAAAGAAGCGTATGAGTATTTAAAAAAAAGAGGGCTTTATGACTCAACCATTGAGAAATTCAAACTCGGGTATGCCCCAGTAGTAGATGAGCAGTTTAAATTTATAAAAAATGCAAATTTAGATTTAAAAAAGTTAAAAGAACTTGGAGCAATTACCGATAAAAACTATCCAAGATTAATTGAGAGAATAACTTTTCCAATCTTTTCCCAAAGCAATAAGATAATAGCGCTTGGAGGAAGAACAATAAAAAATCATCCAGCAAAATATATAAACTTCTCAAACACAAAAATTTTTAACAAATCAAAAACTTTTTATGGATTAAACTTTGCAAAAGAGCACATTCTTCGCTCAAAAGAAGCAATTATAGTTGAGGGGTATTTTGATGTTATTATGCTCCATCAAGGAGACATTCAAAACACAATAGCAACCCTTGGGACCTCCCTTACAAAAGAGCATCTCCCAATCCTCCAAAAGCTCCAAACCAAAGTAACGATAGCCTATGATAGTGACACAGCCGGAATAAACGCAGCAATTAAAGCAGCAAAACTTTTATATGAAAACTTTTTTGAAGGAGGAGTTGTTTTATTTGAAGAAGGAAAAGACCCAGCCGATATGATAAAAGAGGGAAAAGATGTTAGAGAATATCTTAAAAACAAAATAGAGTTTGATACCTTTATTATTGAATATAGCTTAAAAAAATACAACCTAAAAAATCCCATCCAAAAAAAAATGGCAATTGAAGAGATTAACAACTACATAAAAGAGTTGCCAGATATTTTAAAAGAAGATTTTAGCTTAAAAGCTGGGGTATATTTACAAATCAATCCAAGACTTTTTAATACAAAAATTTTAACATCCTCTTCAAATAAAATAGACTTAGGAGAGGCTCAAATAATCAAAACTCTATATGAAAATTCTCACTTTATAGATGCAATAGCTGAATTTTTATCCCCAGAGATGATGAAATACCATCAAGAAGAGTTAAAAGCCCTCTATCAAGAAGATTTTGAAAATCCAAAACTTTTGGATATAGTTTTAAGAGATGAAATTAAAGTTTTAAATTATGAACAGCTAAAAAAACAGATTACAAAATTGCTTTTGCCTCTTTATGAAAAAGAGATAGCACTCTTAAAACTTAATCCAAAAATCCCAACGGATGAGAAGATGCACAAAATAAAACAAATTATGCAAAAACTATTAAAAATTAAAAAAGGAGATTTACTTGAAGGCTATATCACTTTTTAGCGGAGGACTTGATAGTGCTTTGGCAATAAAGATTATTCAAGAACAAGGAATTGAAGTTGAGGGGGTTTATATTGACCTTGGATTTGAGGCAAATAAAGACAAAATAGAGCATCTTAAAAAACTTGCAGAAGAGCTTGGGATTGAATTTAGTGTAATTGATGCAAAAGAAGAATATATCAAAGAAATTTTATTTAACCCAGTTTATGGATATGGCAAAAACTTCAACCCCTGCATTGATTGTCACGCTTTTATGATAAGAAAAGCAAAAGAGTATATGCAAAAGAGCAACGCAAAATTTATAATAAGCGGAGAAGTAGTAGGGCAAAGACCAATGAGCCAAAGACTTCCAGCACTAAATGCGGTAAATAAACTCTCAAACGCAAACAACCTTGTATTAAGACCGCTTAGTGCAAAACTCCTCCCTCCTACTATCCCGGAGATTAAGGGGTGGGTTGATAGAGAAAAACTGCTTGGAATAAGCGGAAGAGATAGGAAAATTCAGCTTGAACTTGCAAAAAAGTATGGATTAGAAAATTTTGAATCTCCAAGTGGAGGATGTTTATTGACTGATATTGGATTTTCAAAAAGACTAAAAGATTATCATAAACACTTACCTCTAACTCCAAAAGAAATTGAAATTTTAAAAGTTGGAAGACATTTTAATGTAGATGGAGTTAAAATAATTATTTCAAGAAACAAAGATGAAAATATCCCTCTAAAAGAGTATGAAGGGGGGATTTTTGAGAAGATGTTTATAATCAATAAACCAGGTCCTATTGGACTTATTCAAAAAGATGCAAAAGAAGAAATTAAAGAAATAGCGGCTGATATGATGGTAAGCTATACAAAATTTGATGAAGCTGAGGTAAAGATAGGGAATACAATCTATAAAGGCAAAAAGAAAGATAAAAAAGAGTTTGCTAAATATTTGATTTTTTAAGAGCTTTAATTATTAAAACAAGCAGTATAAAATAGATTAAATTTCTCAGCCACTCTAAACTATAAGAGTAAGTCCTTCTTAATCCAGCTTTAACAAGAAGGTCAATATAAGTATCAAAATTTATAATACCAAACAGATAAAGAGTATAAAAAACAATATGCACAAAAAAAGCAATTCCCATTACAATCAAAAAAATCTTTTTTATCTTCTCCATTTTATATACCCATTATCTACAAGCCAGTTATAAATCTTACTTACAATTTCTCCCGCAGCACTTCCCCCATGTCCTCCATGTTCTATTAAAACGGTTACGACAAATTGAGGATTTTTATAAGGTCCATAAGTTGTAAGCCAAGCATGAGAGCGGTGAAAGTATTTTAACTCATCCTCTTTTTTACGCTTAATAACATCTTGGGGGATTGAATAAACTTGGGCGGTTCCTGTTTTTCCGGCTATTGTAATTTTTGTGTGGATATGCTCAGTTGCCGTTCCACCAGGTGCATTACAAACCTCCCACATCCCCTTCCTTATCATCCAAAGATTTCTTTTTTCTTTTTTGCTTAGCACATCTTTTAAGATAGGCTTTGTTAAGTTATTGTCAATTTTCTTAACAACAAAAGGTTTTGGGAGTTTTCCGCTTGCAATTAATGCGGTATTTATAGCAACCTGCAAAGGAGTAGCCAAAAAATACCCTTGCCCAATTACCGCATTTAGAGTCTCGCCTATAAACCAAGGCTGATGGTATCTTCTTGCCTTCCACTCTTTATCAGGCACAATTCCCCTTTTTTCGTTTGGCAAATCAATTCCGGTTTTCTTACCAAATCCCATTTTTTTAAGGTGGCTTGCAATATAATTTATCCCAAGTTTTAAACCTATTTGATAAAAGTAAGTATCCACACTCTCTTTTATGGCTTTAAAAATATCAACCTTCCCATGCCCCCAAGCTCTCCAATCCCTAAATTTCCTATTCCCAACGATAATATACCCCGGACACTCTATCTTTTTCCAAGGATTCCACTTCCCGCTTGATACGGCTATAAGCCCAACTGCTGGCTTTACGGTAGAGCCTGGGGGGTAGAGTCCGCTTACTGGTTTGTTAAGAAGGGGGTGGTAGATATTGGTTGATAGTTTTTTCCACTCTTTAAATGAAATTCCTTTTACAAAAAGGTTGTTATCATAGCTTGGATAAGTTACAAGGGCTAAAATCTCCCCGTTTGTCCTCATTACAATTACAGCCCCCTTTTTATCCTCTTTTTTTAAAAGATTATAGATAAACTCTTGGAGCCTTGAATCAATACTAAGAGTGATATTGTGAGACATTGGAGACTTTACCTCAATGACCTTTAAAATTTCATTTCTCGCATTTACTAAAACCTCTTTATACCCAGGACTTCCTTGGAGCAAATCATCATAATACTTCTCAACCCCTCTTTTTCCAGAAATTTGGGTAAGTTCAATAACTTTGTTTCTTTTTAAGTCTTTTTTATTGGCTTTTGAAACATACCCAAGGACATTTGAGAGATAATACTTTTTTGGATATTTTCTAAGATAAGAAGGAAGAAAATGGATATTGCCGTTAATTGATAATACAGGCTCAATCTTATAAACTAAATCTTCATCTAAATATTTCATTAAAACAATTGGTTTATGATTATAAGGAGAATTTTTTGCATTATAAATTTTTAAAAGTTTTGTTTTGTTAATATCCATCATTGAAGCAATACTATTTAAAGCACACTCAACCTCTTCTTTTTTTAAATGAGGATTTAAAGCCAAATCAAACTTTAACTCATTAAAAGCTACTGGGATATCGTTTCTATCATAAATTATCCCTCTAACTGGGAAAATTGGAATTTTTTTATGAATATTTGCTTTTGCAAGTTTTGAGTATTTATCATAAGAAATAACGCTAAGATAATACACTCTATAAATCAACAACAAAAAACACAAAAAGATAAACCCTAAAACTATATTAGTCCTCACTAACCTCTTCTTTCGCTTCTTCAAGAATTAACAAGACAGTATCAAATAATAGATTATAATAAAAAAGTATTAAAATGAAGTTATCTAAAAAATTATTCAAAAAAAGTACAAATAATAAAAGATAGACAATATAAACGCCAATTACTATTTGAAATTTCTCATTAATATAAGCCTTTATCCAAAAGATAATTTTTTCTTTAAAAACAAAAAACATAACCAAAATAAAAATACTCTTCCAAATAGGAAGATTATGAAAAATTGAGAAAAAAATTATATACCCACCTCCAACTACCAACGACTCTTTATAAAAAACATATCCCATAAGCCAAGGAATTGCTAAACTACTCCCATTTGCAACGGCTAAAAGAAAATAAAAAAGTAATTTTATAGCCGTTTTAAAAGAGCTACTTCGTTGCAGTTTGGAAAAAATTTGCATTTTATACAATCTGCCCATATCTTCTTATCCGGTATTGCTTCTTTTCCAATCTCAATAAATCCAAGCTTTTCAAAAAATTCCTTTTTATAAGTTAATACCAAAACTTCTTTTACATCAAGCTTTTTTGCCTCTTTTAAAAGCTCATTTACAATTTCTCTACCAACCCCCTTATTTTGATAAGCCCTATCAACCGCTAAGGAGCGAATTTCGGCTAAATAAGTAGAGTAAATATGTAAAGCCCCAACCCCAATTGGGGTATTTTGGTTATATGCTAAAAGATAAGAACGAATATTTTGAGCGATTTCATCATCATCTCTATTTAAAATAATCCCCTCTTTAACATAAGGTTCTACCACTCTTTTTATATCAAAAATATCCTTTAAAGTAGGCTTAACTATCCTCACTACCTTCTCCCCATAAAATCTCATTGATTTTTCTTCTTACTTCATCAATCCCTCTTTTTTTAAGATTCGAAATAAATAAAGCATCTGGATAAGCTTTTTTTAATTTTGCAAGTTCACTCTGTTTTAGCTTATCTATCTTTGTAAAGACTGTTAAAATCTGCTGGTCTTTTCTAAGAAAAGATTTTAAATAATCATCTACCATATTATCAATTTCCAAATCTGGATGTCTTGCATCTCTTAGATGGATAAAAAGTTTAGTATTAAATCTATTTCTTAAAAACTCATCCAAATTCTTACCCCACTCTTTTATCATAGATTTAGAAACTTTTGCATATCCAAACCCGGGCAAATCAACAAGCACATACTTTCTCCCCTCATCCTCAATTTCAAAAAAGTTAATAAGTTTAGTTTTTCCAGGAGTTGAAGAGACTTTTGCAATCTTTTGATTTGTAAAAGCGTTTAAAAAGCTACTCTTACCAACATTACTTCTCCCAAGAAGTGCAACCTCTGTAAAATTTGGTTCAATTGCATCTTTAATAGATTGAGCTGACTTTAAAAATTTTACTTTCATTATTCAACCTTTATTATGATATTTACTGGCTTTTTGCCACCTAATACTACCACATTTTGAGTAAATCTGTTAATTTTTATAAAATCTCCGCTAACACTCTCATTTGTTTCAACTTTTCTTACAAAAGCATCCCCTTTTAAAGTAATAAGCCCCTTTTTTAAAAGATAAATAAGCTCATTACAATGCCCAACATAAGTTACATTTTCATCTTTGAATTTAAATCTAACATGCCCAATTGCTTCAAATTTAAAAGGTTTTTTATCTTTTGTAAAGTAGATATAAAGCTTATCTGATAAAATAGTATCTTCTCCTTTTGTAGCATTAACATCCCCTATAAAAATACTAATAAGATTTTTTGAATTATACTCAAACTTCTTAGAACTAATCCTAAGCTCAGCTCCAAACAAAATTACCGCAAGCAAAATAATTAAAAATCTCATTGCTTAACCTTTAAATAGTAAGTTATCTTATCTGCAAAAACATTTTTATCTTTATCCACTAAAAAACTCTTCCCCTTACCAAAAAACCTCTCACCATTAATCACAAACTCTTCTCCTTTTAACTCTCTTTTATCCACAAAATAGACTCCTTTAATGGTTGAGAGATTATAATCAGCCGTAAAAAAATTTACGCTCTTGCCATATAAAATTTTGTCTTTATATAAAAATTCGCTTCCAAAAATTTTTTCTTTTTTAATATAATCATTCATCCACAAATCAAAAGCCTTCAAAAAATTCTTAGAATAAATATCTACTTCTTTAAAATCCCCATCTCTCTCTAACAAAGGATTATAAAAAGAGTAATTCCCATCAAAAATAGCAGTAGGAACAAATTTTTTATAAGAAGCCTTAACAACTTTTATATTAAAAACCTCAATAATTGGATAGATACTAATTATTAACAAAATCAAAAAAAAAGCGACTAATTTTCCCATAGCTCTAAAAACTTATCAAATAAATTACTCTCCTTTAACAAAATCTCTATCATTTCAGCAACCGCCCCCTCACCTCCTCTTTTACTAAGAGGATAACTAACAAATCCATAAATAAAAGGATTTGCATCCTTTGGAGCAAAAGTTTTTTTAGTAAGTTTCATCATAGACAAATCATTCATATCATCTCCAATAACTGCAACCTCATCTAAACTTATCTTCATCTCTTCAACAATTGATAAAAGTTCTCTTTTTTTATCTCTTATACCTTGTCTAACATATGTAACTCCAAGCTCTTTTGCTCTTTTATCAACTATTTTTGAAGTCCTACCCGTAATAATTGCACTCTTTTTCCCAAGTCTATTCCAAGAAGCAATCATTAATCCATCTTTTATATTAAACGCTTTTATCTCTTCACCAGAATTTGAGTAATAAATCTTCCCATCAGTAAGTGTGCCATCAACATCAATCACAATAAGCTCAATCATATCAACCCTTTTGTAGAAGGTATTCCATTTTCTCTATAAGAGAGTGCCCTTCTTAGGGCAACCGCAAAAGATTTAAAAGCACTCTCAACAATATGGTGTCTATTTTTACCTCTTTTATAAATTATATGAGCAGCAATTTTAAAGTTAAATACTAACGATTTAAAAAACTCCTCAATAAGCTCCAAATCAAAATCCCTAATAGCTCCATCTGGCATCTCATAAACTAAATAAGGTCTACCTCCAATATCAATACAAACTTCAACTGCCGCTTCATCCAAAATAGCTACTGCATTTGCAAATCTCTCAATATTTTTAACAGGAAATACTTCCTTATATAAAGCCTCCCCTAATACTATTCCAATATCTTCAATTGTATGGTGATAATCAACTTCAATATCTCCATCACATCTAACAAAAATATCAATCCCGCTATGCTTTGCAAGCGTTTCTAACATATGGTCAAAAAAGCCAACCCCACTTTTAACATCCGCTTTGCCGCTCCCTTTTATATCAACTCTTACTAAAATTTTTGTCTCTTTTGTCTCTCTTTTAATCTCTACCATTATAATCCTTTTGTAACAAATCCTCTAATCATCTCTTTTCTCATAAACAATAAAGCATCGTGCTTACTTTTAAACCCTACCACATACACTTTATAAATTCCATTCCTCTCAATAATTGCAGTATGATACCCTTTTGCCTCAAACCTACCCGCTAAAATTTTTGCTTTTTTAATATCGGTAAATGCACCAATTTGAACTTTATACCCTCTTGCAAAAACATCTCCCATCCCAATTCCAAGCACTTTTAATCTAACAGGAGCTATACCAGTTTTATCAAGTCCTATAACCTTCCCAGCTACATAACTTAAATCAATTATCCTATTTCTTACAAACGGACCTCTATCATTAATTCTTACAATTACGCTTTTGCCATTATTTAAGTTAGTCACCTTTACAATTGTCCCCATTGGCAAAGTTTTATGAGCCGCTGTAAAAGCATACATATTATAAACTTCACCATTGCTTGTTAACTTCCCGTGAAAATTTGGTCCATACCAACTTGCAAGCCCTTCTTGCGTCCATCCAACATACACATCTTTGTGGGGATTGTAAGTTACCCCATGAATTGTATACGGTTTATTGGTTGGAGAGTTGTAACTTCTATTTGCACATCCAAGCAAAAAAATAACTAAAATTCCCCCTTTAATCAATCCTCTCATAAAGAACCTTTAATGTGGAATAATTAATTTTTGATTAACCCTTAATAAATTACTTCTTAAATGATTAACAATCTTAATTCTTCTTACGCTAACTCCAAATCTTCTTGCAATCTTAATTAAAGTATCACCTCTTTTTACTCTATAAACAATATATTTATGAGTTAAAGGAATAAATACTATTCTACCTCTAATTAACCTTTTACCTTTGTTATACTCTCTTAACCTCTTATAACTAACCCCAAACTTTCTTGCAATTTTTTTCCAACTATCCCCTCTTTTTACCCGATAAAGATAAATATAAACCGGTCTTGATTTAAACTTCTGTTTAAAGGTTAAAATTTTATCATAAGGAATATAAATATAGTAATTATAAGGAGGAGTAAAAGAGTATTTTAGCTGGGGATTGTGAAGTTTTAACTCACGATAGCTAATTCCAAGAATCTTTGCAACATAAAAAAGAGAAGTTCCAGGAGGGATATTTACTTTTACATATCTTGAAGAAGTTCCGCTATTTAAGATATAGACATTTGAGGATTTTAAAAACTCATCATCATTAAACAAAAAGCTCATAGCAATCACTTTTAAAATATAATCTCTTGTCTCTTGGGGAAAATATTGTCTTCTTAATCCCTTTTGATACCTAAGCAAATCTTTCAAAGAAACATTTACAAAAGAGAGTTTATTATACAAATCCTTTAATGCCTTATATCCTCTAACCCCTCTTCTTTGATAATTTTTAATAATTCGTCTATATTTTCTTATCATTTTATCTCTTCTACATCTTCTCTTCCCAAGAGTCTCACAAATCTTATCAACCTTTGCCCTCACAACCCCCTCAATCACTCTTGCTTCCCCAGCATTATAAGCCATAACGGCTAAATACCACTTCCCAAACATATCGTGAAGATACTTTAAATACTTAATTGCAGCGTAAGTTGACTTATAAGGGTCTCTTCTCTCATCCACATACCTATCAATCCTAAGCCCATATTGCCTAGCAGTGTATGGCATAAACTGCCAAAGTCCAATTGCCCTTTTATATGACCTTGCACGCGAGCTAAAATAACTCTCAGCCATTGCAACTGCAATAAGCTCTCTTGGCAAGTTATACTTTATAATCTCTTCTTTAATAATTGGATAAAAATTAACTCCCCTCTCAATAATTGAGAAAAAAAATTCTCTTTTTTTGTGAGCATAGTAGTAATACTTTTTTTGCAAAGGCTTATAATATAAAAAACTTTTATCAACATCCAAAGCATTTAAGACATTAATATTTTTAATACTAAAAATATCTCCAAAAAGGGAGGTTATAAAAAAAAGTAAAAAAATTACTCCTCTCATATTCCAAAAAGTCTTTTTGCGTTTTTTGTAGTAATATCCTCAACTTCTTCTCTACTAACCCCCCAAAGCTTAGCAATCTTATCTCTTATCAAAGTTGTATACATAGGTTCATTTCTTTTACCTCTAAAAGGATGAGGCGTAAGATATGGAGCATCGGTTTCTATTACCACCCTCTCTTTTGGAATTTTTGGAAACACATTTATAAGTTTTCTTGCATTTTTAAAAGTAATAACCCCTCCTATTCCATAATAAAACCTATCAGAAAATTTCAAAAGCTGTTCAGCTGCGTTAAAACAATGAAAAACTCCTTTAATTTCAGGATGAGTCTCAATTACTTTTATACTATCTTCCGTTGCTTCTCTTATATGCACAATAATTGGTTTATTATATTTTTTTGCAAGCTCAATTTGGCGATGGAAAAGCTCAATTTGTTTTTGTTGTTTATCTTTCTCTTTTACCCAGTGATAATCAAGTCCAATCTCTCCAACCGCTACACATTTTGGATGGTTTATAAAACAAGTTATAAGCTTTTCATCATACTTATCAATATCTACTGGATGAAATCCCACTCCAAAATAAACCTCATCATACTTTTGTGCAAGCTCAATTGCCCTTGGCAAATCTCTTGGATCAGCTGCTGGAATAATAAACTTTTTAACTCCCACTTCTTTTGCTCTTTTTATAACCTCATCAACATCGTTTATAAATTTTTTATTATCAAGGTGAGTATGAGTATCAATTATCATTCTGCTTCCTTTCGTAACATTTTACAATTTAATATAAGAGTAAGGTTGTAAACTTTTGTAACTTTTAATTATAATTTTACAAAAAAGGAGCTATTATGGCAAATAAACCAACTTTCACAAAAGAAGAAGCATTAGAATATCATGCAAAACCAGTCCCTGGTAAAATTGCTATTGAAGTTACAAAACCTGTAAGAAATAGTAGAGACCTCTCAATTGCATATAGCCCAGGAGTTGCAATTCCTTGTATTGAAATTGATAAAGATGAGCAATTAGCTTATACTTATACAAATAAAGCAAATCTTGTTGGAGTTGTAACAGACTCAACTGCGGTACTTGGACTTGGAACCCTAAAACCAGTTGCTGGTAAACCGGTAATGGAAGGAAAAGCTGTTTTATTTAAAAAATTTGCTTTTATTGACGCTTATGATATTGAACTAAAAGAGAGAGACCCTGAGAAAATTATTGAAATTGTTGAAGCAATTTCTCCAACTTTTGGTGGAATTAACCTTGAAGATATCAAAGCTCCAAAGTGTTTTGACATTGAAAAAGAAGCTCAAAAAAGATGCGATATTCCAATTTTCCACGATGACCAACATGGAACTGCAATTATCTCATCAGCGGCAATTATCAACTGGGCAAAACTTGAAGGTAAAAAGCTTGAAGACCTTAGAGTTGTAATTATCGGTGCTGGTGCGGCTGGACTTGCGGCGGCTGAAATGTATAAAGCACTTGGAATTAAAAATATAGTATTAACTGATTCAAAAGGAGCTATTACTAAAAAGAGAAATGATTTGAATAAATATAAAGAACCTTGGGCTGTTGATGAAGATATTGAAACTCTTGCCGATGCACTAAAAGGTGCGGATGTTGTAGTTGGTAACTCTGTTGCAAATTGTATTACCCAAGAGATGGTAAAAACTCTAAATCCAAACGCACTGCTTCTAACTCTTGCAAATCCAGACCCAGAAATTAAACCAGAACTTGCTCTTGAAGTTAGACCTGATTTATACATAGGAACTGGTAGAAGCGATTACCCTAACCAAGTAAACAATGTTTTAGGGTTTCCATTTATTTTCAGAGGTGCACTTGATACCCACGCAAAAGCTGTAAATATGGAAATGAAAATTGCAGCAGCAAAAGCACTTGCAGACCTCGCAGAAAAACCAGTACCTCAATATGTAAAAGATGCTTATGGTGGAGTTGATTTAAAATTTGGAAAAGATTATATCTTACCAAAACCATTTGATAGAAGAGTGTTTGTTGATGAATCAGTAGCAGTTGCAAGAGCAGCAATTGAGAGTGGAGTTGCAAGAATTAAAGTTGATGATGTTGATAAATGGGTTGAGGGATATAAACAACATTTAATCAAAATGCTTAAAGAAAAAGAAGGAATTGACTACGACGCTGAGTAGTCTTCTTTTTTTCTTTTTTTATTAGTTTAATCTATCATTTCGCTCCTTAACATAATATATATTCTTAGTTTATTGAAAAATATCTTCTTCTCTGCTATAATCTTTTAAAAAAGGATAAAAATGTTAAAAATTGGAGTAGTTACTATAAGCGATAGAGCAAGTGCTGGAATTTATGAAGATAAAAGTGGAAAAGAGATTGAGAAGTTTTTAAAAGAGAATATTGAAAATGAATTTGAAATAATTTATCGTTTAATACCGGATGAATTTAATGAAATTGTTAAAACATTAAAAGAGTTAGTGCAAAAAAAATGTTCTTTAATCCTAACAACAGGTGGCACAGGACCAGCTAAAAGAGATGTAACCCCAGAAGCTACAAGAGAGGTAATTCAAAAAGAACTCCCAGGATTTGGAGAACTTATGAGAATGCACAGCTTAAAATATGTCCCAACCTCAATCCTTGCAAGAGGAATTGGAGGAGTTGTTGATAATACTTTTATCCTAAATCTTCCAGGAAATCCAAAAGCAATAAGAGAAAATCTTGAAGCAGTTTGGGCAGCAATTCCTTATACGATTGATTTAATTGGAGGAGACTATATTGAGAGTAAAACAGCGTTTAGACCAAGGAAAAAGTAATGAAAAATCCCATTTTCTTAGCAATTAGTGCGATTTTGATGGTATTAATTGTGCAATTTACTTCTGATATTAGTTCAAAATATGTAAAAAATGAATTAGACTTTACAACAAAAACTTTAATAAAAATTAAAAATTTTAAAAATTATATCTCATCAACAATTAACAACAAACACCTCTCTCCCCAAGACAAATTTAGAGCCGGAAAATATATGATACCAATAAAAAATGCAAGCGAAGACGCAATTGATACAATAAATCTTTATATAACTATTCTAAAAAAACTCTCATCAGCACTTAAAATAAACCAAGATAAAATAGTAGGAGTTATTGTAATCTTATTTGCACTTTTGACAATATTTGTTCAAACTTCTTTTACAAAGAGACTTTTGTTTTTATTTTTAGTAGCAATTTCTATTATTCCCCTTTCATTTTTCGTTGATTATTTTATAAATCAATTCTATTTTAATCCTCAAATAAAAGAGTATCTAAAAGAGATTGAAAATTTCGTAATAAAGGGAGATAGTAAAACAATAATTGAAATGTTTACAACATCTACAACCCAAGCAGTAGGAGCTTTGCTTGGATTATCCAAAACTTTTCTTATAAAAGCGGCTATAAACTTCTTGGTAGTGCCTTTGATTTTAATTTTTATCTTAAAAAAAATCTTTTAAATATCAATCTTTTTTACTCTTCTCTCGTGTCTTCCCCCTTCAAACTCGGTATTTAACCAAGCTTCAAGGATTGATTCAATCTCTCCAAGTCCAACAACCCTTGCCCCAAAGCATAAAATATTAGCATCGTTATGAAGTCTTGCCATCTTTGCAGTATAAGCATCGTGACAAAGAGCAGCACGGATACCTTTATGTTTGTTTGCAGCAAGGCTCATACCAATTCCAGTTCCACAAACCAAAATCCCTTTTGAGCCTCTATTTTCACTAACAGCCTTTGCAACCTTATGGGCAAAATCAGGATAGTCTACTGACTCAGTTGAATATGTCCCAAGGTCTTCTACTTCAATACCTCTTTTTTTTAAATACTCAATCACAAAAGGCTTAACCTCAAATCCGGCGTGGTCAGTGCCAATAAAATATTTCATTTTATCCCTTTTTTTATTAAAATTATAACAAAAAAGGAAGAAAATGAGACTTGGAGTAAATATTGATCACATAGCAACATTAAGAAACGCTCGCCAAATCAACGAACCAGATCCTCTCTTTGCCTTAGAAATCTTAAAAGAAGCACAAGCAGAACAAGTAACAATCCATCTAAGAGAAGATAGACGCCACATAACAGATTTTGATGCAAAAAGAATAATAGAAAATAGCTTTTTGCCAGTAAATATAGAGTGTAGCATAAATCCAGAAATTATAGAGATAATTTGTGAGCTAAAACCCCATCGTGCCACTCTTGTGCCAGAGAGAAGAGAAGAAGTTACAACAGAAGGTGGACTTGATGTAATTAAATTTGAAGACAAAATAAAAAAAGCAATTGAAAAACTAAATAAAAACAATATAGAAGTTTCTCTTTTTATTGACCCAGATTTTGAGCAAATAAAAAAATCAGCCGCCCTTAAAGCTCAGATGATAGAACTTCACACAGGAAAATATGCAAACCTCCACTTAGCCTTAAATACAAACATAAACAAAACCCCCTTTAAAGTATTTGAAAATTACGATAAAAGCACTTTAAAAAAAATGCTTGAAGATGAACTTATTTTGATAAAAGATGGAGCAAAACTTGCAAATGAGCTTAATTTAGAAGTGGCAGCAGGACATGGGCTAAATTATCAGAATGTAAAAGAGATTGCTTCAATTAAAGAGATAAGCGAGTTAAATATAGGACATAGCATTATTGCAAATTCTATCTTCATTGGATTAAAAGAAGCAGTAGAAAGGATGATAAGATTAATAAATTAGCCCTTATTTTGCTTTTATTCTCTTTTTTGTTTGGAGATTGCAAAGTCCAAAATATGATTTTTCCTCAATTTATAAAAGATGAGATAATCCAAGGTCAAGCCGAAGAGTTTGGATGCGATACGATTTTGCTTTACGGGCATATAAAAAATAAAAAACTAAAAGAAAAATTAAAAAAAGATAAAGAATACTTAAAAGTTATGCTAAAAACTTTTAAAGAGGGAAATTTATTTTTAAGACTTGAAAAAACTAATCTTTTTAAATTAAATATCTCTCCTCCCAAAAAAGAGTTTTTTCAAAGACTTCTTTTTATTTGGAAACACGATAATAGCAATTATAAAAAATACTTAACAAAAGATTTAAGATACTTTAATGCTTTTGTGATTGCTGCTTACATCTCCTCTACGAATTCCCAAGCCCTAAAAAATCTAAACACTTTAAAAAAATTTACCCCATTTGAACTAGAAGCTCTTGCTAAGACAATTGCCCTTTACCCTAACAAACCTCCTAAATTTTTGTTTGAGAAGTTTAAGAGAGTTATACTATTTAATGGTCCAAGGCTAAAAAAGAAGTATTTAAAAGAACTTTTAGAGAGTAAAATCTATGGAATTTTTTATATTAAAACTCAAAATAAAGACTTTTCAAATGAACTTAGCTTTACTTATATGAAACTAAGAGAAAATAAATTTTACCCCTCCCAAGCCCAAAGATTTATCTTAGCTTTTGGATATTTTTTAAGATTTTATAACATAGAGTTTAAAGAATTTAAAGAGTTTATATCCGCAATGATTATTACTCACTTTGCAAATAGATTCATAAAACAAAATAATTATAAAGATTTAAGCAAATTTATCCTCTTCAAATATGTTCCAATACCAAAATGGGTAAATTTTTATAAGAGTGAAACAAAAATCTTCTACAATTTCACAAAATTTAGCAGATATGAAGGAAGCGAATATGCTCTTGCAAACACAATTGAAAATAGATATTCAATAGAGCAAAAAAGATGGTTAATCTATAAAAAACTTTTAATAACTCTCTCTAACAATTTAATTATAAATTCAGCAATCATCCAATATCTAAAAAGAGTCCAATACATAAAAATTCTCTCTTCTACAAATTATAACGAACCAATTCCAATAAACAACCACAAAACCATCCCTCGCTATCTTTATATCCTTTACTCAAAATATCCAAACTCAAACGAATCAATATTACAAAAAATACTAACCGCAAAAGAGAGTGAGATTGAAAAGATAAAAGAAGTTATTCAAAAAAAAGCAAAAGAAGACAAAGACACCTTATCAAGACAACCACTAAATATCTCTCCTCTTCAAAAATTACTAAAAATAACATCAGTAACCGAAAAATCATACACATTAGTTACTTTTATAAAAAATGGAGCAATATCCTTAAAAACTTTCATTACTCAAACAAACATCCCTTATAACGCAGCAATTTATATAACATATAACTTAATAGATTATAAATTCCATATCAGTAAAAAAATTAAACAATTCAGCCAAAAACTTATTAAAGAGAATATTCCCTTTCTTTATAACTACTTAAACCCTATCAAAAAAATAAAACCTCCAAATGTTTATAAAATGGTATCTTCAAAAAAGTTGCAAATCTTAAAAGAAAAATATAAAGCAAGTCAAGGAATTACCTCAATTTTATTCATAAAAGAGCTAAATCTTGCAAAGAAGCATTGACAATAATTCTAAATATTGATATCATAAAAATCCGCCTTTTTTAAATCAAACCATCACCAAATCTAAGGAGCCATAATGGAGAGATTGTTAATTATTGCAAAAAACAAAGACAAAGTTTTAAGCGCATTAAAAAACATAAATGCAAATGTAAATTACCCTTATCAATTTAAAGATGGCATCTTAATAGATGTAAAAAATGATAAGGAATTTGGAATTGGAATTTTATCAAATTTTGAAATAAAAAGCAATATAAATGATGCAAATTTAATTATTTTTTTTGTAGATTGTAATTTGAATAAAGCAAATTTGCATGAAATTATTAAAATTTTAAAAGAGAGCAACGCTAAAAAATATATTGTAATTCCTGAGGAAAAATATGACAAAATAAAGGACTCTTTTGAAGGACTTAATGCAAGAACTGAAACAGATAAATGCGAAGGAGATGACTATTCAATAAAAACATATGAAACAGATATCGTAAATGCAATTGAAAACAGTAAAAACACTGAAAATAAATCTTCTTTAAGATATATTATTGTTATCATTGGAAGCGTATTAGTAACTATTTACTTTATCTCTTCAAAAAATAAAACATCAAAGCCAAAAAAATTAATGGAAACAAATTTAACAAGCGAAAAAAATAAAAATAAAGAAGTTAAAAAAGAAAAAGAACAAAACG
>Ga0256837_1000744_pt1 | contig 25734 bp, 30 predicted proteins | sample 4562384metaG_FD_185976 | JGI IMG/M metagenome (GOLD analysis project Ga0256837, IMG submission 185976) | Hydrothermal vent microbial communities from Guaymas Basin, Mexico - 4561-384 | ecosystem: Environmental > Aquatic > Marine > Hydrothermal vents | place: Mexico: Guaymas Basin | collected... | reverse complement strand
ATGTGGGCATACTACTCTCATATTTTCTCCTTATATTTTGTTTATTTCCATATTGAATAATTTTTTAGTTAAATAAAATGATCCAAATGGTATAAGAGATAATATAAATGCAAAAATATTAAATTTTAGTCCCCATTTTTCTTCATTTGATGCTATGAATTGAGCATAAATAAACCAAATGAAAAGTCCACCATGAATCATTCCAACTATTTTAGTTGCTTCTGGTATACCCATCATATATTTTAAGGGCATTGCTATAAAAAGTAAAATAAGAAATGATATACCTTCTATTTTTGCTATTACTCTAAACTGTCCTATTTTTGTTTCAGGCAATTATAACTCCTTTATTTTTATGTGTAAGTTTATCGATAATTTTATTTATAATAAATTAAACTTATATATTAAAAAGTATTTTAAAATCAATATTTATTAACTATATTTTATTTAAAATTTTATCTAGAAAACTAGTTGATAAAATTCTTTTTAAATATCCTAGCAAATATGTAGCTTTTGTAATATAATATCTAGGTTTTATTTTTTTTGTATTTATGATTTTTTGAACTATGTTAGCTACTTCAATAGCTTCTAAAGTAAATGGTACATCACTTTTATTGCTATTTAAACTTTTTAAATAACTCTCTTTAAATCTTGAATTCTCAATATCTACATTTTCTTTTAACATCTGTTTTGCATTGTTTCTAAATTCACTCAAAACTGGACCTGTATTTAGTACCGTAATTTGAATATTTGTATCAAGAAGTTCTAATCTTAAAGTATCAGTTAATCCCTCTATTGCATATTTACTAGCGTTGTAAGAACCTCTTAGTTTCAATGAAACAAGTCCTAATACTGAACTATGTTGTATAATTTTACCATAGCCTTGGTTCTTCATGATTTTTAATACTTGAATTGTAACTTCATGTAGTCCAAAAACATTTGTATCAAATTGTTTTTTTAATATATCAGTTTCAATATCTTCTACTGCTCCTGGTTGTCCATATCCAGCATTGTTAAATAAAATATCAAGTTTACCATTAGTAAGTTTTAATATTTTATTTAAAGTATCTTTTATCATTTCTTTTTTTGTAACATCTAGTAAAAAAGCATTAAATCCTAATTTTTCAAGTTCTTTAACATCTTCTACTTTTCTAGCTGTTGCAAAAACTTGATATCCATTATTTTTTAGATAAATAGCAGTTTGTTTACCTATACCAGATGAACAACCTGTAATTAATATATTAGTAGGCATTTATTAAAATATCTTCTAGTTTTCTCTTGGGTACAAAATGGGTACCTTTTTCATCTCTATAATAGTTTGTATTATCATCTGTTTCTATAACTTCAATCTCTTCATCTTTAATTCCTAATGCAATTATTAACATAGGTTCTAGGTGGTCAGGAAGTTTAAAAAGTTTTTTATACGCAACTTTATCAATAGATGCTAATGTACAAGCATCATAACCCTTAGCAGTAGCACCAAGCATAATAGTTTGCAAAGATATACCTGCATCAATCATTGCAAATCCATCAATTAAAGTATCATTTATCATTAAAATATATGCTGATGGTTGTTCATCTTCACTTTGATTCCAATCTTTTAGATGGGCAGCCCATTGTAAAGGTTTGTAAACCTCTTTTTTAATATCTTCATTAGATATAGCAATATATTTAAGTGGTTGCATATTTTTACTACTACTTATTGTTCTTGTTAAATCTATTATTTCAATCAGTTCATTCTTTGATATAGTTATATCTTTCTTAAACCTTCTTACACATCTTGTATTAGTAACTAATTTTTTGTATTCTTCAAAATTTATCATATTTAGTTCTTTAACATCTCACAATATTCTTTTGCATGATAAGATATGATTATATCAGCACCCGCTCTTTTAAAAGCAACCATAGTCTCAGCCATAACTCTATCATAATCTATAAGTCCAGCTTGTCCTGCATTTTTAAGCATAGCATATTCACCACTTACATTATATATAGCTAAAGGTAAATTTGAATTGTTTCTGATATCTCTTATGATATCAAGATAAGCAAGTGCTGGTTTTACCATAAGTATATCAGCACCTTGTTTTTCATCTTCAAGCGATTCTTCAAGTGCTTCAAGTCTATTTGCTGGATCCATTTGATACATTTTTCTATCACCATGACTAGGTGTAGATTCTGCAACATCTCTAAATGGACCATAGTAACCACTAGCAAATTTTGTACTATATGCCATAATAGGTAAGTTTTTATATCCATTTTCATCTAAAGCAGTTCTAAGTGTTTCAATAATACCATCCATCATTCCACTTGGTGCAATCATATCTACACCTGCATTTGCATGAACTAAAGCTTGTTGTGCTGATAATTCTAAAGTTGCATCGTTATCAACAGTTTCTTTGTCATTTAAAATTCCACAATGGCCATGATCAGTATATTCACAAAAACATAAATCTGTTACTACAAACATATCTGGAAACTCTTTTTTTATAGCTTTTACAGTACGACTTATGATACTATTTTCACATAAACATTCACTTCCTACACTATCTTTGACATCTGGAATAGCAAAAAGAATAATAGAATTTAATCCTAAAGTTCTTATATAAGTACACTCTTTTAGAATTTCATCAATACTCATTTGAAAAACACCAGGCATAGATGATACTTCATCTTTAATACCTTGACCCTCTCTTACAAAAAGTGGGTATATAAAATCATCAGGAGTAACAGTAGTTTCTCTTACTAATCCTCTTAAAGTTTCATTAATTCTTAATCTTCTAAATCTTTTAAACATATTTGCAAACCTTTTTAGTTATAATTGATCTAATTTTAACCAATTAGGAATTAAAGCCATATGAATATAGAAGTTTCAAATGTTGCAAATTTACCAACTACCCATGGTGATTTTTTAATACAATCATTTAAAGAACCAAAAAAAGATGGTGCAAAAGAACACCTAGTGATATTTACAAAAGAGTTGGATGAAGTACCAACCGTACGAATTCATAGTGAATGCCTAACTGGAGATGCTATAGGTAGTATAAAATGTGATTGTCAAGCACAATTAAATTTTGCATTGGATTTTGTAAATAATCATAAAGGTATGGTTATCTATCTTAGGCAAGAGGGTAGGGATATAGGACTTTTAAATAAAGTAAATGCTTACTCTTTACAAGATAAGGGGTTAGATACTGTTGAAGCAAATCATCAATTAGGTTTTGCTTCAGATGAAAGAACTTATGAAATTGTTGATTTTATATTTGAATATTATAATATAAGCGCAGTTAAGCTTATTACAAATAACCCTGCAAAACTTAAAGGTATAAAAGCAAAAATTGTAGATAGAATACCTGTGATTGTAGGAAAGACTTCACAAAATAGTGAATACTTAAGAGTAAAAAAAGAAAAAATGGAACATATATTATAATGGAAAAACAAGAGTTTGAAAAACTAAAATTAAATTTAGATGAACAATTTTATAAAAGATGTGCGACATATATAAAACTATTGCAGCAGTGGGGGAAAGTTCATAATCTAACAGCATCCTTAAAATATGAGGAGATAGAGGCAAATATTTTAGATAGTGTTTATCCTTTGTCTTTTATAGAAAATTTTAATTCATTTGCTGATGTAGGTACAGGTGCTGGGTATCCTGGTATGCTTTTAGCTATAGCTAGACCTGATGTAAAAGCTGTGTTAATAGAACCACGAGCAAAGAGAGTTGCTTTTTTAAATTTTGTTAAGAGTGCTTTGAAACTTCAAAATGTTGAAGTTTTACAAAGTAGGGTTGAGGATTTGGATTTTCAACAATTTGACTTAATAACGAGTAGGGCTGTATCTAATACGTCTTTACTTTTAGAATTAACACAAAATTTAAGTGATGATAATACTGCTTATCTTTTCTACAAAGGTAGTTTATGTCAAGAAGAGATAAAAAATGCACAACTTCAAAATTATGAAGTAAAAAAAGTAGGTGAACATCGAAACTACTTATATATGAAAAGAAAAGGTTTGATTAATGGGAATTAAGTTTTTAGCAATAGCACTAGTATTATTTTTAGTTTATTTAGTATTTTTTAAAAAGAATAGAGAAAAAAATATTAGAGACTCTAAAAAATATGATCAAATCACTGATACAATGATAGAGTGTCCCACTTGTGGAGTTTATACATCAAAAGATGATTCTATTTTAAGTAATGGCAAATATTATTGTTCAAAAGAGTGTTTAAATCATTAAAATGAAGGTTCGATAGAGTGTTTAAATCATTAAAATGAAGGTTCGATAATGATAATAATAGGTGATAAATATATAGAGCATGAAAATATTACATTTATACGAGATATAAAGGATATTAAACTTACTCAACCAAATTCAACAGTATTATTTGATTTTAATAAAGATATTATGAGATATTGTATGGAAAATGAAATAAACTATGCTGTTAAGATTGATTTACTAAAAGAATCAATTTATGCAAATAGTTTAAATGCTAAATATATATTATCTAATAATAATCTTTTGAAAACAGTACAAAAAATAGCAGAGAACTATATGTTTGATAGTAAAATATTAGCAATAATTGAAAATGAAGATGATATAGAAGAGATTGCACTACAATCTATAGATGGTGTAATATTTAAGAGATTAATTAATAATAATTAGATATAATTATATATAATAAATAAGGAATTTTAATGAAACATGTACCGATTTTAGTTTTAGATTTTGGAAGTCAATATACTCAACTTATATCAAAAAGATTAAGAAATAGTGGATTTTATTCTGAAATAGTACCATATAACGAAAGCTTAGAAGCAATTAAAGCTAGAACACCAAAAGGGATAGTTTTAAGTGGGGGACCTGCTTCAGTATATGCAGAAGATGCATACAAAGTAGACAAAGCTATTTTTGATTTAGGATTACCAATATTAGGTATCTGTTACGGTATGCAAACTATTGCTCACTATTTAGGTGGTAGCGTAATTCCAGCAGATCATCATGAATATGGAAAAGCAAAGTTAAAAATCGAAGATAGTTCTTCCCCTATTTTTGATGGTATTGCAAATGAAGAGATTGTATGGATGTCACATGGTGATAAAGTAGAATCTTTACCTGATGGATTTAAAGTGATCGGTACAAGTGAAAATTCACCTTATGCAGCAATAGCAAATGAAGATAAAAAAATATATGCATTTCAATATCATCCAGAAGTAACTCATAGTGTTGAGGGTGGAGCTATGTTAGTTAATTTTGCTAAGAAGATATGTTCTTGTGAAAAAAATTGGAATATGGGGAATTTTGCAAAAGAACAAATTGCTAAAATAAAAGAACTTGTAGGTGATAAAAAAGTTCTTTGTGGAGTGAGTGGTGGAGTAGATAGCTCTGTTGTTGCAACACTTTTAAGCGAGGCTATTGGTAAAAATCTTGTTCCTGTATTTGTTGATAATGGACTTTTAAGAGGTAATGAAGTTGAAGATGTTCAAGCGATGTTTGCAAATAGAGGAATTGGACTAATTACAGTTGATGCCTCTGAACAATTTTTAACTAAACTTGCTGGTGTAACTGATCCTGAAACAAAAAGAAAAATTATTGGCGAAACATTTATTGAAGTATTTGACCAAGAAGCTAAAAAACATGATGGTATAGAGTTTCTTGCACAAGGTACACTTTATACAGATGTAATTGAATCTGTTTCTGTAAAAGGTCCATCAAAAACAATAAAATCACATCATAATGTTGGTGGATTACCTGATTGGATGACATTTGAACTAATAGAGCCTTTAAGAGAGATTTTTAAAGATGAGGTAAGAGAACTAGGTTTGGAGTTAGGTCTTCCTGCTAGAATGATAGGTAGACATCCATTTCCTGGTCCTGGTCTTGCTATTAGAATTATGGGTGATGTTAATAGTCCTGATTTAGATATTTTAAGAAAAGCAGATACAATTATGCTTGATGTTTTAAGAAGTACTGGATGGTATGATAAAACTTGGCAAGCATTTACAGTACTTCTAAATGTAAAATCTGTAGGTGTAATGGGTGATAATAGAACTTATGATAATACTGCATGTATAAGAATAGTAAATGCAGTAGATGGTATGACAGCAACTTTTGCTCATATTCCACACGATATTTTAGAATTGATGAGTAGAAGAATTATAAATGAAGTAGATGGTATAAATAGAGTTGTTTATGATATAAGTTCTAAGCCACCAGCAACAATAGAGTGGGAATAAAATATAATGAAACCTAATTTAAAAAAAGGTTTCTCTTTAATAGAGTTAATTTTCGTTATCTCTATTCTTGGAATTATTGCAGCTCTTGCAATTCCAAAACTATTAGACTCCCGAAGTGGAGCTATAGTATCTACAATTAAACAAGATGTTTCAACAATCTCTAATGCAATACAATCATATTATATGTTAAATAATGGTATCTCTAAAATTACTGATAGTGTAAATGTAAATACTCAAAATTGGATAGTAGAAGATAAAAAGTTATTATTTAATAAAGATGATAAAAATTGTATAAAAATAGAAGTAAATGGAAATAGTTTAAAAATTGATATAGATAAAGATAGTAGTGACTTATGTTTAAAAATATACGAATCTGGTGTTAGATCAGTTTCTTATGAGTTATTTTAAAAGTTTAAATTGTGGAAAAAGTTATATTTTTAGATAGAGATGGTGTTATAAATATTGAAAAGAATTATTTGTATAAAATAGAAGATTTTGAATTTATTGATGGTACTTTTAGTTCTTTAAAATATCTTCAATCTTTAGGATATAAGTTTGTAATAATTACAAATCAATCAGGAATTGGACGAGGATATTATACTCTTAATCAATACCAAGAACTTACAAATTGGATGGTAGATCAATTTAAAAATCATGGTGTCAACATAAGTGAAGTTTTTTGTTGTCCTCATTCTCCAAATGATAACTGTAACTGCCGAAAACCAAAAATAGGGATGATAACTCAATCTTCTAAAATATTAGATATAGATTATAAAAATTCATGGCTTATTGGTGATAAAGATTCAGATATACAAACTGCATATAATGCAAATATTCCAAATACAATACAAGTAAAATCAGGACACAACTTTAATGAAGAGAATTCCAAGGCAAAATTTGTAGTTGATTCTATAAAAGATATAATAAATATAATTTCTCTTAAAGTGTAATAAAATATGTTTTTTTTAGGTTTAGATTTTATTATAAGTTCTATTATTTGGCTTATGATTGTTTTTATATTTGCATTTATATTTCGAAAACATTTAAAAAAATTCTTTTATAAAGATATCTCTTTTGACGTTTTTTATAAAAATTTAAAAGATTTTTTAAAGGAAAATTATCCTTCTATTGAATTTGACTTTGAAATATTTGAAACAAGTAAATCTGAACCAAACCCAACTGCAAGAAAATATTTGATATTAGATAATATAATCAATCAATATAGTTCATTAAAACTTGATTCTTCAAAATATCCAACAAGTGCATCACCAAGTTTACAATGGAATAATTATACATTTAATTCTGAACCAAACCGAGATAAATTACCAATTGATTGGGCTCAAAGAAAAAATGCTCTTTTAATAAGAGATGGAAAGAAATGTTTTAGATGTAGTAAACAAATTGATTTAAGTACAGTTCAAATACATATGATAAGACCATTGAAAAGTGGTGGAAAATATTTCCTAGAAAATCTAGTTCCATTATGTAGAGATTGTGATAAGATATTAACAAATAAAGTTAAACATTTAGATATAAAAGAAAATTTATATGCTTTGGTAAAAGGTAATTCAATATGAAAAGAGTAGTTATAATAGGCGGTGGTTATGCTGGAATTTACGCATTAAGAGAACTTATAAAAAAAGATGATATAAAAATCACATTAATTGATAAACATACTTATCATAATTTGCAACCAGAAGTGTATGATCTAATTGCAAATAAAGCAAATCTGGCAGATGTAACAATAGATTTAACAACTTTATGTAGTGGATTTAATCACTCTTTTTTAGAGTTTAAGAATTTAAGAGTTACAAATATAGATTTTAAATTACAAAAAATAGCTACAGCAGAGAATGAAAGTATAGAATATGATTATTTATTAATCACAGCAGGAACTAGAACATTTTTTCCTAAAAATCTTAAGGGATTGAATAATATAAATGATATAAAAAAACTTCATAGAGCATTGTTTTTTAAGCAAAGTTTTGAGAAACAACTTTTTAATAAGATAGAAGATGAATCAAAAAAATGTGACAAAACACATATAGCAGTTGTAGGTGCTGGGCTTTCTGGTGTAGAAATAGCAGCAGAGATGGCTAATTTTTCAAAAAAGTTTTTTCAAAGAGGTAGTTTTGCTTGTGATAAATTAGAAATTTCACTTATAAGTTCATCAAATACAATACTGCCTGGATTTGCCTCAAATATGGTGAAAATGTCACATGATAGATTAAAAACACTTGATATCAATATTATAACAAATACTAAAATGGAAAGTTGTGATAAAGAATATTTATATCTATCAAATGGTACAAAAATAAGATATTCATTTATAGTATTTTCTGGTGGGATAGAAGCTTCAAATATAGCATCAAAATTAAATATAGATAAAAATAAGAAAAATCAAATAATAGTTGATGATAATTTAAAAGTTCAGGGGTATTCTAATATATTCTCAGCAGGTGATATAGCTCAAATCAAGAATAATAATGGTGAAATAATGCCTGCAAATGTTACAGTTGCTAGATCAAGTGGTGTAATTGCTGGAAAAAATATAATTAATGCAATAAATAAAAAAGAGTTATTCAAATGTGATCCAAAACTAGAGGGTACACTTATTGCTTTAGGTGGAAGATATGCAGTGTGTGATCTATATGGAATAATTCAAGTAAAAGGTTTTCTAGGATACTTGATAAAGCAATATGTATTTTTTAGATATAAATTACCATTATTAAAATATATTAACAATGGTTATTCAAAATTAATGAAAAAATAATCTAACCACATTTTTAACATTATTTTGTTATCATATATTATTAACCATATAAAAAAAGGATTTTTTGATGACTATACTTGACGGTAAAAAACTATCAAATAAAATTAGAGAAGAAGTAAAAAAAGAAGTTGAAACTTTACAACAAAGATCTATTACCCCTGGACTTGCAGTTGTTTTAGTTGGTGCTGATCCAGCAAGTGCAGCGTATGTAAATATGAAAAGTAAAGCATGTAAAGAAGCTGGAATATATTCTATAGCTCATGAGATGCCAGAATCAATTTCTCAAGAAAATATTTTAGAAATTATTGAGATGATGAATCAAAATCCAAATATTGATGGTATTTTAGTTCAGCTACCACTCCCCTCACATATTGATACAACATCTGTTTTGGAAGCTATAGACCCTACAAAAGATGTAGATGGGTTTCACCCATATAATGTAGGTCGCGTAGTAGCAGGACTTGATGGATTTATACCAGCTACACCTTATGGAGTAATGGAATTATTAAAAGAGTATGATATCGATCCTAAGGGAAAAAATGTATGTGTAATAGGAGCTTCAAATATTGTTGGAAAACCTATGGCAACATTACTTTTAAATGCAAATGCAACAGTGGAAATATGTCATATATTTACAGATGATTTAAAAAAACATACTTTAAATGCAGATATTATTTGTGTAGGAGTAGGTGTTGTAAATCTAATAAAAGAAGATATGGTAAAAGATGATGTTATTATTATCGATATTGGTATAAATAGACTTGAAAGTGGGAAGTTAACAGGTGATGTTGATTTTGAAAATGTTGCATCAAAATGTTCTTATATCACACCAGTTCCAGGGGGAGTAGGACCTATGACAATTGCTATGTTACTTAAAAATACAATAAAATCTGCCAAAATGAGAAAGCAGGAAGAAGTTTAATGGATATTAATAAACCAGAGATAGATACAATAACAATAGATAATCAAGTTCCAACAAAAGGTTTTTTTGGAAAATTATATGATTGGTCAAGTAGTTGGACAGGTACAGTTGTAATTGTATTATCAATAATATTTTTTGTAGCACAAGCATTTGTGATTCCTAGTGGAAGTATGAAAAACTCACTTCTAATAGGGGATATGCTTTTTGTAAAAAAATTTGCATATGGTATACCTACACCAAGATTACCTTGGCTTGAAGTTCAAGTATTACCAGATTTTAATGGTAATGGTCATTTATTAGAGGGTGATAAGCCTCAAAGAGGTGATATAGTAGTTTTTAGATATCCACATAATGAAAAAATTCATTATGTAAAAAGGTGTGTAGCTACAGGTGGTGATATTATAGCTCTTGCAAATAAAAAGTTATTACTTCATCTGTCAGAAGGTAATGAATATATAAAAAAACATTATAAAGATTATCAACTTGTTTCAATAGGTGATGATTTATATATTGTTGATCCATATAGAAAAGATCATCCTGGTATTCATAATGATTCAAGTGTTACACCAAATACAGCACCATACCCACAATTATTTAATGTAATGCCTACAAAAATTCCTGAAGGTGAGTTTTTTATGATGGGTGACAATAGAGATCATAGTAATGATAGTAGATTTTGGGGAACTGTAAAATATAAATTTATAGTAGGAACTCCTTGGTTTATATATTTTTCATGGGATGAAAATAAAAAGATAAGATGGGATAGAGTATTCCAAACACCAACACAGTTAGAAAAAACAAAATATGTAAAAGATGAATTTAATCATCAAGAAGGGATATATTAATGAAATATTATATTGGAGCAGATCATGCAGGGATCGATATTAAAGCATACGTTACTAAGATATTTATTGAATTAGGGCATGAAGTTGAAGATTTAGGCCCATTTAATAAAGATAGAGTTGACTATCCTGATTATGCTCAAAAAGTTTGTGAGGCTGTACTATCAAATGAAAATAGTAAAGGTATTTTGATATGTGGTACAGGACTTGGAATGAGTATGGCTGCAAATAAGTTTGATGGTATACGAGCAGCACTTTGTCATAATGAATATAGTGCTGCAATGGCACGAGAACATAATGATGCAAATGTACTTTGTTTAGGAGAGAGAGTTTCTGGTCAAGGTATGGTAGAAGCTATAATAAATGCTTGGAATTCAAATAGCTTTGCAGGTGGAAGACATGAAGGTAGAGTAAATAAAATAAATGCACTTTCTAAAATGGGAAGTTGTAGAGTATAGTACTTCTAAAATATTTAAATAAGGAATTAAAATGACAAGAACACCTCCCCCATCAGACTTAGTTGTATATATTGTAGTCTTAGGTACTGTTGCTGCTATGATGTTTGGTAAATATTTAATTGGAAAGGGTGATGAGCCTATTAAAGATGTAATTAAAGAAGATATTGACGAAGTAGAACATATAATTGAAGATGCAATAGAAGATATCGAGAAAAAGATTAAATGATAAACCCAAAAATAGTTGACTATATCTTTAGTTCTGCTTCTATACAGAGGTGGAATGATTATCCTAGAATGGTTGATTTAGTTGAGCTTGATAAGCAAGCACATAAATTTATAATAGCATATTTTATAGCTAAACTAGAAAAAGATATAAATTATACTCATTTAATAGAAGCAGGTATTTTTGAGTTTCTTAGACGAGTTGTTGTAACTGATATAAGACCAGATGTTTTTAGAAAAGCTTTACAAAAAAAAGGTAAAGAGATAAATGAATGGGTACTTGGAAAATTAGAAAGTTCTTTAATAGATATTGATAATGGAAATTTTTTCCAGAAGTTTAAAGATTATTTAGAAGATGAATCTATGTATAAAAAAGAGAGATTTGTTTTAAAAGCTGCTTCTTATTTGGCTACAAAATGGGAATTTGGAATAGTATATCAAACAAGCCAATTTTTAAATGATATTGATGAAGTTAAAAAAGAGGTTGATGCAGAGATTGAAGACTATTATGAATTGATTGGTGTTCGTAAAATTGCATTAAATAAAAAGCTTGCTAAAGTTATAGATTTAAGTGGTAGACTTCGGTTTCAAAAAAGATGGGCTCAAACACCACGAATACCAGAAACTTCAGTTTTAGGACATATGTTAACAGTTGCTATTTTTGGATATTTTTACTCTATTAAAATAAACGCTTGTGAAAAAAGACTTCAAAATAATTTTTTTGTTGCTTTATTTCATGATCTACCTGAAGCACTTACCAGGGATATTATAAGCCCAGTAAAATATAGCGTAGATGAACTAGCAGATATAATAGCTCAGTTTGAAGTTAGTCAAATTGAAGATAAAATAATGCCATATATTCCAAACGATATGAAAAAAGAGTTTTCATATATATTGGGATTAGATGAAAATAATGTTAAAGATGAGTTTGAAAATAAGATTATTGAAGATGGAAAGATAAAAGTTGTTGAAGATATGCATCGGTATAATCAAGATCGATATAATGCAATAGATGGTAAAGCATTAAAGCAATGTGATAAATTATCTGCATTTATTGAAGCGAGTTTGTCTATATCTCATGGTATCAAATCAAAAGAGTTGTTAAATGGTAAAAAACAAATTATGGAAGGATTATCATCCATTCAAGGTATTGACTTCAAAGAGATTGCTGCTCTTATAGATCATGAATTTTGTACTACAGGAACAACTCAAACAACAATGGATTTATAATGGATATTGTAATAATAATTCTAATATTAGCTTTAGTTGGTATAGGAGTATTAATATTTTTAAATGGAAATAATAAAAATTTAAATACTAAATCATCAATTGTCAAAAAACATGAGATAATGGAGCAGTATGAAAAAGAGTTACAGCTTATTTTAAATAATTATAAAGATGATAAAGATAAACAAATAGCACAAAAAAAGATTTTTTTACAAAAATGTAGTAGTGAATTATCAAGAAATATTTTTTTTGATCCATCTGAATCAAAAAAACTTATTCAAAAATTGGCATCTTTATAGATGAAAAAGGATATATACTTTATAACTGCAACTAATACAGATGTTGGTAAAAGTTATGCAAGTGAAATTTTTTTAAAAAAGTTTACTAAACTGGATAAAAAAGTAGGTTATTATAAACCTATAGAAACGGGTGTTATAGATCAACCAATAGATGGAACAAAACTTTTAAATATAACTAAAAACTTAAATCCAAGTTTTAATTTTACAATAGATGATATAGTCCCTTATCAATTTAAACTAGCAGCTGCACCATTTGTTGCAAAAAAAAATGATCATATATCTATTGATAAAATAAAAGAAAATGTTTCAAAACTTCTAAATCATTGCGATGTACTGATTGTTGAGGGTGCTGGAGGATTAATGGTTCCTATTGAAAAAAACTATTTTTTAATAGATCTTATACTTGAATTTCAAAAAGAATTTAATGCAAAAACTATTTTAATATCACCTAGTAACTTAGGTAGTATAAATGATACATTATTATCTCAAAAAGCTTTAGAAAGTTATGGTATATCTTATGAATGGTATATAAATTTGTACAAAGATATTAATAGTTTTGATGATATAACTATGCCATTTTATAAAGAATATTTTACTAATGGTATAAAACTTTTATAATAGTATAATTTAACTCAACTATAAAGTGTATTTTGCTAGAATTGCTCTAATTATAAATAAACAAAAGGGTTCAATTTGAAATTGTTATTATTATTTCTATTTTTTATATCGTCTTTATTTTCTGAAACAACATTATGTTATAAAAAAGATAGTTTAAGTGCACGTTTAGATCAAACAATATTATTAGATGGTGGAGTTTGTCAAGGAAAATTATCAAAAATAGATATGTTAAAAGCTGATTGGAAATTAAGTGATACTAAGATCACTAATGATGATGGTAAGTACAATTATATTTATATTTTTACAAAAGAGTCAATTAAAAATGATATAGTATCATTAAGTACGACAATAAATAATGAAGTAGTAACTAATAAAATTGATTTAACATCAAAAAAAGTAAAAATATATGATTTATCAAATTATAAAGCTAAAATAAAAATCGGTAATTTAAAAATAGGACAAAGTGGTGTTATTGTACACAATATAGACAATAAAGATTCTATTATAATTGCTCTTGCTCAAGTAGTAGATACAAATTCTAGATATTCTACTATCCAAATTAAAAAGAAAAGTGTAATAAAACAAGATGCAATTCCAACATCAAATCAAAATGCAAAGAATGGTGATACATTCATTTTAAATCATTTATACTCTTCAAGTTTACTAATTGTACCAAATAGTAAATCTAAGTCTTTAGTAGTTTTAAATTACCCAAATCAAAACTTTGTTAATGAAGATTTTTTTGCTTCATATTTAAAAGTTATAAGTACGCCAGTATTAACTAAAAATGATATTACAAACTTTACCCAATCTCAACAAATTGGGACAATATTTATTGTTATAAAAAATACTCTATATATAAAAGATGCGTTTTCTTTTAAAACTATAGATAAAATATCTTTAAATATTAATGATTCAAGCACTCAAGTTCCTTTTTACTCAAAAATAGACAAGATAGAAAAAGGTTTATTAGACTTTGGTGATGATAAAATTGCAGATTATAATAATTTTTATTTATCATTAGTTAATAATGTATCATATTCTAATATATCTACTAATAGTGATGATAAAACAATATTTCAATCAATGAAGGATATGTTTAAATGGTAGATAAAAAACATTTAGAATTTATTGAAAATATTGTTGGTAAAGATAATATTAAAAGTGATAAAGCACATCTAATAGCATATTGTTATGATGCGACAAAAAGTAGATTTGAACCGGATGCTGTAGTTTTTCCTAGAGATGAAGATGATATAAGTAAGATACTTAAATACTGTAATGAACATAGAATAATAATAGTACCTAGAGGTGCTGGTAGTGGATTTACAGGTGGTGCATTACCAAGTGAAGGTGGTATTATATTATCACTTGAAAGACATATGAACAATCTAATAGAGATTGATATGCAAAATATGGTTGCGGTAGTTCAACCAGGACTTATAAATATGCAATTACAAAAAGCAGTAGAAGAGGTTGGTTTATTTTATCCACCTGATCCTGCTAGTGAAGAGTACTCAACATTAGGTGGAAATGTAAGTGAAAATGCTGGTGGTATGAGAGCTGCTAAATATGGTATAACTAAAGATTATGTTATGGCATTAAAAGCAGTATTACCAAATGGTGAAATTATAAGAGCTGGTAAAAAAACTATAAAAGATGTAGCAGGATATAATATAGCTGGTATTTTAACTGCTTCAGAAGGTACACTAGCTGTTATTACAGAGATAACTTTAAAGCTTATACCAAAACCTAAACATAAGCAAACATATATGGGAATATTCCCAAATGTAACTAGTGCTATGAATGCTGTGTTTAAATCTCTTGCATCTGGAGCAAATCCAGTAGCAATGGAATTTTTAGATGATTTAGTTATTAAGGCATTGAGAGAAAAATTAAATGTTGATCTACCAGAACATGCTGGAGCTGTTTTAGTAGGTGATGTTGATGGAAATCTTGAAGATGAAGTAAAATTTCAACTTGAAACATTAGAGAAATCATTTAAAGAAAATGGTGCTACATCATTTGTAAGAGCTAAGGATGATACACATTCTAAAGAGTTATGGTATGCACGAAGAAATGCTAGTCCATCTATTACTATTTTTGGGACAAAAAAATTAAATGAAGATATCTCAGTTCCAAGAAGTAAACTTCCTGATGCATTAAATGCTATATATGCAATTGGTGATAAATATGGTTTACAAGTTCCATGTTTTGGTCATGCAGGTGATGGAAATATTCATGTAAATGTTATGGTAAAAGATAAAAATGATGAAAAACAGATGGAAGATGGACATAAAGCTATTGAGGAAATATTTCAACTAGTAGTTGATATGGGTGGAACTCTAAGTGGTGAACATGGTATAGGAACTGCAAAGGCTCCTTATATGAGTATTGCTTTTAATAATGCAGAGATGGAATTATTCAGAAGTATTAAAAAAGCATTTGATCCTAACAATATTTTAAATCCTTTTAAAATGGGTTTATAAAAGGTTTTCTATTAAAAACTCAAACTCTAATGAAATAAATATATTGAAAAAGTTGTTTTATTTTTTTAATGATGAAACACCATATTATTCAGCAAGTTTGAGTTTTTTTACAATATTTTCTATATTACCTCTTTTGGCACTTCTGATTGTAGTAGTTTCATCTTTACCTTCGTTTTCTCAATATTTAGATTCTATGATGCTTTATATTATAGACTTTATTAATCCCACACATTCAACGGCATTAGCAAAATCAATAAGTAGTTTTTTAGTAAATATTGATAAGTTGGGTGATATTGGTATTTTTTATCTATTTTTTGTTTTCACAATGTTTTTTAAAGATTATGAATATATCATTAATAAAATATATGGTACATCTTCTAGAGCAATATATAAACTTTTTTTTATGTATTTATGTTTTTTGATACTTATTCCAATATTATTTTTTGTATTTGTTGTGGTTTCTACATTTGCTGAATTTTCATTTTCTATTCAAATATTTTCATTTTTATTTATATGGATTTTATTTATAGTTCTATTTATACTTTCTGCTAACACATATGTGAGTTTTAAAGCATCTTCTATTGCTAGTTTTATTACACTTTTAGTATTAAGTATCACAAAAAGCTTATTTGGATATTATGTTATATCTAATACAACATATACTACAATTTATGGTTCATTTAGTGTTGCATTGTTTTTTTTCTTATGGATATATATATCATGGAATATATATTTATACGGAACAAAATTATGTGTAATAATTAATAAGGATAATTTAAAAGATGATATTTAAAGTAATTTTTGTTTTTTTATGTTTTACAACAGTTTCATTATTTGCGGCTGATGCTGCACCAATGATAAACTTATCTGTAGCAGCAGTAGATCAACCAGCACAATTTGTAAAAACTATAAATATAGCAGTTATTTTGATGCTATTTGTTTTAGCACCAACATTACTTCTTATGGCTACAAGTTTTACTAGGCTTATTATTGTTTTTGGATTATTACGACAAGCTTTAGGATTACAACAATCTCCTCCAAATCAAGTTATTATATCATTAAGTTTAATTCTTACTTTTTTTATTATGGAACCATACGGTAAAGCGGCATGGAATAATGGAATAAAACCATATATGGATGAAACAATTGGTTATGAAGTAGCCTTTACAGAAGCAGTAACACCTTTTAAGAAGTTTATGTTAAAAAATACAAGAGAAAAAGATATAGCACTTTTTTATCGTATAAAGAAAGAAAAAAATCCTAATGATATTGAAGATGTTCCTCTTACTTTACTTATGCCAGCATTTGTAGTAAGTGAACTTAGAACAGCATTTGAGATCGGGTTTTTAGTGTTTTTACCATTTTTAGTAATAGATATAATTGTTGCGTCAATTTTAATGAGTTTAGGTATGATGATGCTTCCACCTGTTATGATATCCTTGCCCATAAAGTTAATATTTTTTATTATTATAGATGGATGGTTTTTGATTATTGGGAATCTTGCTCAGTCCTTTAAGTAATATAATTAAGCTTGTTTATTATAAATAATTGCAATTTGTCATCTTTTTTTATTTATAAAATAATTATAGTATAATATTTTATGAAACCTACACAACAACAAAATGATATTTTAGAGGCTGTTAAACAATATAAAAGTATAAAGATAAATGCATTTGCAGGAACTGGAAAGACAAGTACCCTGCAATTAATTGCAAATCAGTACAAGAGTAAAAAGATATTATATCTTGCATTTAATAGTAGTATTAAAAATGAAGCTATTGGAAAATTTGCAAATAATACTTCAGTAAAAACTACACATGGATTAGCTTTTGGTGCAATAAAAAAATATACTAATATTGATTTATCACGAATTGTAAATTATAGAGCTATTGATATATCAAAAGAGTTTAGTATCACTTACAATCAAGCTATTGGAACTTTAAAAATATTTGAAAGTTTTTGTAACTCATCTAAAGATGAAATTGGAAAAGAAGATATAGAACATAAAACAGCACAAACAATGTTTAATAATATGCTTATAAATAAGCTTAAGCCTACACATGGGTTTTATTTAAAATATTATTATTTACTTATATCTACACAACAAATTCCGCAATTTACTTATGATATTATATTTTTAGATGAAGCACAAGATACAAATGATGTGACATTGGCAATTTTTGAATCATTAAAAGGTAAAACAAAAATATATGTAGGTGATGAACATCAGCAAATATATTCTTTTCGTGGAAGTAAAAATGCTCTTGATAGAATTAAGACAGATAAAAAGCTATATCTTTCTTGCAGTTTTAGATTTAATAATACTATAGCTAACTATGCAAATATTTTATTGAAAAATTTTAAGAATGAAAAAGTTGAAATTGATACAATTCCAAATAATAATATTAATGATATTATAAATACTAATGGATATATATCAAGGACAAATGCAACCTTAATAGCTACAATAGCACAAAGAATTCAACATAGAAAACCTTTTGTAACAGTAAGAGATCCAAATGAAATATTTAATCTAACTATAGAAGTTTATTATCTTCTAAATGCTGATAAAAGTAATATAAAAATAAATAGATTTTTAAAAGATTTTGATGATGAGGATGATATATTAGAGTATGCTTCAGAGGTTGATGATTATGAGTTGAAATCTGCTTTAAAAATTGCAAAAGAGTATAAAGAAAAGATATTTGAATTTAAAGATATATCTGATAAATTTTATTTTGCATGGCAAAATAGAGTTCACAATGGTTTTGAAAAAAGAGTAAATGAGATACTATTTCTTACAACGGCACATACAGCTAAAGGACTAGAGTGGGATAGAGTTACTATAGCTGATGATTTTACAGATTTTGCAGATCTAATTGTTGATTTTAATTGTGATAGTTTAAAAGAGTTTCAAGATGAACAGAATTATTTACCAAATCAAGAGTTATTAGATGAATTTAATCTATTTTATGTAGCGATTACCAGAGCTAAAAAACAGATTGTAAAAGATAGTGAAAATTTTCATTATCTTATGGCAAAAAAGATGGATAAATTAATAGATAATAGAATTAGTGAAACTAAACAAGATATTCAAAATTTATCTAAAAATAAACTATCTAAAAAGAAGATAGCTTCTAAGATGCAATTTGAAGATAAACAGTTATTAAGACAACAGCGAAATTATGATGATGGAAAGGCAAAAAATAGTGGATTGAAATGGAGTTTAGAAGATAAAATAAAAGCAAAAAGTATGTTTAATAAAAATAATACTATATCTCAAATATCTAATAAACTTGAAAGAACAACTGGTGCTGTTTTAGGAGAATTATTAAAAAGTGAGGTTATATCAAGAGGTGAGCAACAAAAACTTTTAACTCTACTTTCTCAAAATCCACAAAAGGCAAATAAAAATTATTTATCTTAATTTTTATTTGATACAACTCTGATAATTAACATAGTAAAAATTACTTCAAATATAGCACTTAATAAAAAAGCATAATAATAAAACTGACTAATACTATGATTTTGATATGCTAATGTTGCAACTGCAATAAGTAGTGTTAGTGGCATTGAATGTGACAAGGCTAAAAGTATAGAGTTTTTTATACCAACATCTTTAATAAATAATGATGAACTTATAACTCTTATTGATATCATACCAATAGTTATAAGAATAGATGTAGTGATTAAATTTGGTAACATAAGTGATTTTAATTCAAAAGATGTACCAATCCATATGAAAAATATAGGAACTAACCAACCAAATCCAAAGTGTTCAAGCTTATGAGGTAACTCTTTATTATGATGAAAAAATGTAGCTATAAATACACCTGCTATAAATGCACCAAGAGCAACTTCTAAATGAAGATATAACATAACGGCAATCATAAGAAAAAATATACCCATAGATATTCTTATATCTTGCTCTTGATTATCATCTTTTGGCATTAAAAAAGTTTTAAATTCAGGATACCACCAAAGAAGATTATGGAAAAGATAATAAAAAATAATCATAGCAATAAATACTAAAATTAACTCTATAAGTGTTCCGTAGAATGTACTTGTAATTCCAAACTCTAAAGCGGCACTTACGGCTGTTAGAACAATAATAGATATAATCTCACCAATTAGTCCAACAGTAATAGCTAGATTTAACCATTCTTTATCACCATACTCTTTTTTTAAAACAGCTAAAAGACCTATAGATATAAGTGGTAGAGTTACTATAAATATTTTTGATAGATCAAAAGCAAAAGTAAATATTATTGAAAATATATAGAGTAGGGTGGAATATATAAGACCTTTTTTTAGTAAAGTTGGAGATATTTTTAAAAGTTTTTTTAGATCAACTTCTAGTCCAGCTAAAAACATTAGATATAAAAATCCAAGTTCTGCTACAAGTGTAAATATATGATTAGGTTCAATTATATTATAAGATATTGCTAGTGAACCTAAAAATATTTCAATAGGTATAACAGGTATTTTAATAAGTTTAGATAATAATGGTGATGATAAAATTATTAAAGATAAAGTTACAATTATTGATATTTCATTTGTCATATATATTCTTTATACTATTGATCGCAACTTTTAGCAATCAAAAAACCCGAATCTTCAAGCTCTTTAATATCTTTTGATGTTTCTTTCCCTTGTGTTGTTAAATAATTTCCTATTACGATAGAATTTGCTCCATACTTAAAAATATCATATTGATTATCTTTAAACATAAGTTCTCTTCCACCGGCAACCATGATTTTATGAGCATTAGGTATCATATCTTTTGCAAGTTTTATTAACTCAAATGCTTCATCTTGAGTAATTGAATTTTCAACAAATGGTAAGGCATCATTAGGATGAAAAAAGTTAAGTGGTACTGTTTTAGGATTTAATGATGCTATTGAATTTAGCATAGATATTCTATCTTCTTGAGATTCACCTAATCCAAATATACCACCACAAACAAGGTTTAGACCTGCTTTTTTTACATTTAGACAGGTTTGGTATCTTTCATCCCAATTATGAGTTGTACATATGTTTTCATAGTACTCTTTTGAACTCTCTAAGTTATGGTTATAGTTTGCAATTCCTGCTTTTTTTAACTCTTGAAGTTGTTCTAATGTTGCTGTTCCATTGCAAGCTATTAAAGTAAGTCCTAATTTTTCTTTATTTACAGCTCTTGCTGCTTCACAGATAAATTCTACTCTACTTTGAGTCAATCCTTTCCCAGCTGTAACAAGACAAAATCCTATTGCTTTATTTTTTCTAGCAATCTTTGCTTCTTTTACAATAGCCTGAATCTCTTTTGTTTTATACCTTTGTATATCTGCTTTATATTTCACACTTTGTGTACAAAACTTACAATCTTCATTGCATGTTCCACTTTCTACATTACATATTGCACAAAGGTATATTTTATCTTTTTGATTATCCATAGCTATTTTATTGCCTTATCATATTTTGTTATTTTTGTTTGCCATATTTTATCTGATGGCTTTTTAAAATTATACTCTATTATATACTGTGTATCTGTTATCTCTAAAAGTACACATTCTGTTAAATCTTTTTCTCTAGCACATAGTTCACCTGGATTTAAATACAATGTATCATTTACATATTGATGCTCATGAATATGAGTATGACCATATATAATGATATCAGAATCAGGTGATAAATAATTTGGAATATGCATAAGCTTAAATTTCATCTCTTTTATTTTGAAATAGTATGGCTCTTTATTTATTTTATACTGATTTTGAAATTGTATTAGATTGAAATCGTTATTTCCAAAGACACTAACATATATCAAACCTGAGTTTTTTAATAATTCAAGGTTCTCTTTTATCTCTAAATCTCCAGCATGAACTATATATTTAGCACCTTTTGATTTGAGCATATCTATGGCTTGTTTTGTTAGGTCTATTTTTCTGTGTGAATCTGATACTACTGCTATTTTCATAAGGTTGATTATACCAAATGAAAATTAAAACATCATTTATTATGAAATATACTTAATAAGGCAGGAAGTAGTACAAGATCTAGTAATAATGCTATATTTAAAGCAGATACAGTAACAATAGCAAAGTTAACATTTGGAATAAAGCTACTTACTGCAAATAAGCTAAATGTAAATGATAGAATAAATGTTGTCAAAATCATGGCATTTCCGCTATGACTTATAACATAATCAATACTTTGTTCAAAAGTTTTTGTTTCTCTTATTTTAAAATATTTACTAAAAAAATGTATTGTATCATCTACCGCAATTCCCAAAATAACAGCAGCACTAATAGCAACTCCAATATCTATATTTATACCTATATATCCCATGATACCTGCAACTAAAAGAATTGGAGCTATATTTGGTAATATAAATAACCACATCATTCTTAGTTTTATATACTTTCTAAATATAATAAACATCGAAAAAGCAACTATTAAAAGTGTAAGAGATATAGATATGATTAAAGTATCTGTAACACTTGATTGCATATAAGCAAATATTGCAGTTTGACCTTGTATATTCGTACTATAGTTACTATTTGTTTTCCACCAGTTTTCTATCCAGTGAATCATTGCTAAATCTTCTGAAGTATCTTGAATCTTACTATTAATTGATAATCGTAAAAACTGTTCAGAAGTATCTATTTTATCATTTATCTCCATACCTTGAGGAAGACTCATTGAATATAAAAGAAGATATTGGGCTACTAGATTTTGATTTTGAGGAATAATATCTTTTGAATTCTTATTTAAAACCTCTTGCATTCTTACAATAATATCTTTTAGAGATGTTGTAAATGTTACATTTTTAAAGTTTTCTTTAAATTCTTTTTCAAATAAAATGATCTTTTCTAAAAATTTTGGATTTTTTATACCATCTTTTATTTTAGAGTCTAATATTATCTCATATATCATAGAGCCTGTTATGTTTTTTTCTATAAAATTACTTCCACTTCTTACAACAGTATCTTCTTTAAAGTATTTTATACTATTACTATCTACTTTAATATTTGTTAATCCATAACAAATTATTAAAAATAATATTATAAATGTATATACTATTTTTTTATCATTTTTTACTATAAAGGACCCATAACCTTTTGTGTTAATAAGATTTAGAAATTTTATAGGTTTTATTTTATAACTATTTGGTATCAGAAGTAAAATTGCAGGTGCAATTGTGATACTAAGGATAAAAGCTATAATTGCTCCACTAGTAATAGCAATTCCTAAAGTTGATATAGGTTCAATATTACTAAACCCTAATGATGCAAAACCAATTGCTGTGGTAAATGATGTAAGAGCCATTGGGGTAATATTTGTTTTTAGAGCCATAAAAACTGCCTCTTTATTCTCCATATTTTTTATCTTATAAAATGCCCATGCTAAAAAAAGATGTATAGAATCAGCTATAGCAATAGCACTTATAAATGATGGAATATTTACTGTGAAATTATTTAACTTATACCCTAAAAACATCTGTATACTAAGAACTAATAAAAAAGTAAAAACAATCACGATAGATGGTATCAATACACCAGTAATATCTCGAAATAATAAAAATAATAATGATACAACAACTACAACAGCTAATGGCATCAATATCATAGCATCATGTTGAGAGATAGTTACAAGAGATGCAGTAATTGCAGGAATTCCTGAAATATATATTTTGTAACCTGTACTGTTTTCATATTGGCTTATAATATTTTCAAGTTTTTTCATAACAAAGATATTTACTTCTTCATTTGCACCAATAGATGATGATAGTTTAACTGCTATCATTGTAGTTTTTCCATCTTTACTGATTAGTTGATTTAATATTAATTTATCTTTTAAAGCAAGCTCTTTTTTTAATGCTAAATTATCAAAATCATATATAAAATCTTCAATGATAATATCATCATCTTCATTACTTATATACTGATAGTTTGTGATAGTATTTACTTTTTGTACTCCATCTATCATCTTAAATTCATCAGTCAATTTTAAAATAGTATCTATAGCTTTTTTATTAAAAATCCCATCGTTATTCTGATCTTTAAAAGATATTACAAATGTATCATCCCCACTAAAAGTTTCTCGAAAATTATCATAATCTTTTATTATTTTGGAATCTTTATTGAACCATATTCTATAGCTACCCTCGAATGAGATATCTTTTATTGAAATACTTAATGTCATCACAATAAGTGTTACTATAACTATTAATTTGACTTTATATTTATCTAAAAATTCTATATATCTTTTCATATTTATTCCCTATTAAAATGTATATGTTAATCCAACCATAGCTCGTGTATGATTGCCAATATATGTTAAAACTGTATTCTCTTTTGATGATATATCTAATAACTCTATATTTAATACTAAATTATCTTTTATTCTAGATTTAAATTCTACTTTATAAATTGTTTCATAGTTTGAAAGATCATATAAAATTCCACTTTTTAGTTCACTACTTTGAGTATCATTAAAGTTTAATCTAAAAGCTAGAAATATATCATTGTTGTATATTTCTCCTATATCTACATTTTGAATTTTATTGTTTTGAACATAGATATATTTATAGTATTCACTATAAAAAGTTAAATCAATATCTTTAATATCATAAAAACTTTTTTCAAAACCTAATGAAATTTGAGAATAGTTAGCTATGTTTTTATCATCAACTATATCAGTATAACTACTTTCAAACTTAAATATATAGTCTTCATACAATATATTTGAAAGAACTAAAAATTTATTTACTTCATATGCATATTGATTTAGTGTTGAGAGGTTATTAGGTATAAAATATCTTTTGTTATCATACCCTTTTATTAAAATAAGTTTAGTTTCGCTTTGAATATCTTCATTTGATGAAAAATTATATTGTAAAGATATAGTTGGTTTATATTGGCTATTGCTTAATTTTAGATTTTCATCATAGTTTGATGAAAAAGGGAAATATGGTGAATTATATGATGGGTACTTCACATCTTCTTCATAAAACTTTACACCTAATTCTAAACTATCATCATCAAAATATTTTGTTGAAATAAAACTCCAACTTCCTATTTTTTTACTTTTGTCAAAAGGATCTGCTAAATAATTTTTTTGATTAAAGATATCAGTTATATTATATCCTTCAAGTTCTCCATTAAATTTTATAATTTTACCAAATGTAAAACTATATTCATCATAATCTTTTGATATGTAAAATTCATTTAAACTAATATGTCTTTTTTCTAAATATTTATCACTATAAAAATATTCTATATTTGATACTACTTCAAAGTTATCATTTGTATATTTTAGTTTTGTATCACCACTTATTAAACTTTCATTTGAGAAATTATTATAATTTATATAGTTAAATGATATATTAGATTTATGTTCCATACTAAATAGATATAGAGGGACTAAACCTAAATATAATAATATTTTCACTTTAATGCTCTTTTATTAAATGTTTTTTTGTTTATTTTTACATCTATTTTATCTTCATCCCATATCAATGTAGAACTTTTTTTGTTTTGTACATTTTGCATAACAATTTTTTCTATCCTATATATACCATTTATTTTTTTATATTTAGTAAATGATACTTTTTTCAAAAGTCTATTTTGCTTATCAAAATACTCTCCATGATGAGCTAAATATGTTTT
>Ga0256837_1000743_pt1 | contig 25741 bp, 20 predicted proteins | sample 4562384metaG_FD_185976 | JGI IMG/M metagenome (GOLD analysis project Ga0256837, IMG submission 185976) | Hydrothermal vent microbial communities from Guaymas Basin, Mexico - 4561-384 | ecosystem: Environmental > Aquatic > Marine > Hydrothermal vents | place: Mexico: Guaymas Basin | collected... | reverse complement strand
AAAGAGATAGAAGTTCTGTTTGAACGCATGACAGTAGCAAGTGAAATCATGGATGAGATAAATACAAAATATGACGCTAAATTAGCTGAGATAGGTTAATACTTAGAAGAGGTGTTACCACATAACGTGGTAACACTAAAAGGGGACTATGTTACTGTTCAGTTGTTAAGTTATTATAAAACTTAACATACTCTGTATCACCCTCATCTCTAGCTTTCATAGCAGATCTTGGATGCTCTACAAGTTGACCTGTTATCATGTAAGGGATGCTGTATCCCCAGTCTAACTCTTTTTCTAAAGGAACGATGAACTTCTCTATAAACTCTAACACTGGGAGTTGTTTATATTTTGGATTTTTTAAGAATCCAATTAGAAGCTCCATAGGACAGTTACCTGCACCTCTTCCTAGCCCAGAGATAGTACAGTCTAAAAAGCTTGTACCATATATCATTGCTTCAATAGTATTTGCATACGCTAACTGGATGTTGTTGTGAGCATGGATACCTACTTGTTTACCCTTAGGTTCTGCTACATCAAGGTATTTCCCTGTTAATCTCTTGATTTGCTCAGGATAAAAAGACCCAAAAGTATCGGCTATGTAGATAACATCAACATTTGTTTTAGAGAGTACTTCAAGTACTTCATCTAACTCATTATCAAATGCTTTAGCTATCGCCATAACGTTTACTGTAGTCTCATACCCTTTAGCATGTGCCTCTTCTATAAGCTCTATTGCTTCAGGGATTTGGTGAATGTATGTAGCTATTCTTATCATATCTACTACAGATTCGCTCTTTGGAAGAAGCTCCTCTTTTACCGTTCTACCTATGTCTGACATCACCGCTATTTTTAAGTCTGTATTGTTGTCACCAACAATTCGTCGAATATCTTCTTCTTTAGAAAAGTTCCATGCACCAAACTCTTTTTCACACATCAGTGTTGGAGAGTTGTTTTTTCCTATCTCCATGTAGTCAACACCAGCAGCGACACAAGTGTCATAAACACCCTTTACAAATGCATCTGTAAAATGATAATTGTTTACTAAACCACCATCTCGAATAGTACAATCAAAAACTTTTATATCTTCTCTTGCAAGAAGCATGGATCCATGTTTTTCTAGCATGAATTATCCTTGTATAATTAAATTAAAAAATAATATCGTGTTACTGTTTGTTTCTCAATTAAAATAGGCTATTTTTACTAAAAGATTTTACATTTCACAAAATTTTGCTACACTATCTAAAATAAAGGAACCATTATGAAACTATTATTATTAAGTATCATTATTTTTGCATCAATTGGATGTACAAAAGAGTTATCAGAACAGACCATAACAACAGCAGAAAAAGTCACACCTTCTACTCAAAACTCTTTTCAAACTGTTTGGAATCAGGTAGCTTCAAATCCTTACTCTATTTTGCCACAAAATGAAATCTCATTTGGAAAACTGACTTCGTGGGGAAGAGACATCATTTTAGAAGATGCAAATAGAACGCTACAAGTGCATGCGGATATCTTACCACACTTTGATAAACTCGCCCATCCAAATGGTATCTGTATGGAAGGAACTTGGGAGATTTATAAAGAAAATCCTTACAGTGGGTACTTTAAAAATCACTCTAAAGCACTTATTATTGCTCGTGCATCTTCTGCTCTGTCCCACACAAAACGTGGAGAGATACGCTCTTTTGGTTTTGCAGGAAAACTCTTTCCTACTATGAATAAAAAGCAGATAAATAGTGAAAATACAGCAAACTTTTTTCTCATAGATGACTTAGGAGGAACAGATGCCCTGCACTACACTGATGTAATATTAACTAATGAGCCAAAAACAAGCATAAACAGTGAAGTACTTAAAAATATTTTCTATGCCCTAAAGTTAGCAAGCACTTTTGGAAAAATAGATAAAAACCCTGCTATCAGACAACTGTATAAGATTTCAGAGTTAGGAGAAAATAACAAAGCAACTATCATCACTCCAAAATGGATGAAAGTAGAAGCAAAAATAGGTCAAACAGTAGATGCTAAAGATTTTCGAGATAAGTTACGTATCACTTCTAATCAAAAAAAGGTTTTTCTTATCTCTGTAGCAAGTAAAGAAGACTCTCAAGGCAAAAAAACATGGCAGACCATAGGTAGCATCAGCTTCAATAGCTCAGTATCCTCAACCTCATGTGATAAAAGATTACATTTTCACCATCCAAAATGGAGAGATGATTTAAAGTATAATGATGAGTAATTTACTCTTCATCAGGAGTTTCAATTTTTAATATTAATTTCAAATACATTTTTTCTAGTTTTGCTCTTGCCCAAGGTGTTTTTCTAAAAAACTTCAAACAGGAATTAATACTAGGGTCAAAAAGAAAACAACGAACATCTAAAAATTCCCCCAACATTTCCCAACCATACTTAATTTCTAGTTCTTCTATAATTTGTTTGAGTTTAATACCATGCAGAGGGTTATTTTTATTTTGATTGTCCATTATTAGTCCTTAGATAAAGTATTGAATAGTAGCATAATAGCTATATATCAATAATTAAACATTCTAAGAGGTGTTACCCCTCTCTTACACCGAATAATAACTAGCATCTCTATGATGCACCACCAACGCTGTTGTACTCTGTTCTGGGTGTATCTGAAAAGTTTCACTTAGCTCTATGCCAAACTCTTCAGGTTTTAGTAAGTCAAAAATGATTCTACTCTGTTCTAAGTCTGGACATGCAGGGTAACCAAATGAGTATCTAGCACCTTGGTAACGGTTCATGCGAACATCACGTAATGTTGCACCCTCATCTTCTCTTAAGATACCTAAATCCATTCTTATCTGCTTGTGGGTTACTTCTGCTAAGGCTTCTGCAAGTTCTACTGAGAAACCATGTACCATGTTATACTCTAAGTACTTACCTGCATCATATAGCTCTTTTTCATACGCAGAGAATTTTGACCCTGCACTTACACAAGTGATAGCTATCATATCGTGTCTGTCATGGTGAAAAAAGTCACTCAATGCACGGTGTGGTTTTCGTCCTTGTCTTGGGAAAGAGAATGTTTTTACAGCACGACCAATAATATTTGCTAAGGGTTCTCTGTTCGCATTGGCATCTACATTCCACCCTTCACTCTCATCAAAAAGTACTAACTCTTGGTCATAACTTCTACAAGGGTAGTAACCATAAATAATAGTCGGTTCAAACATCTCTTCATCTATAAACTGTTGCTTTAGACGTTCATAAGCAGGGTAAACTGTTTTGTCAAGAAGTTTTTGATACTCCTCTTTCTCCATACCTTTGCTTTTATACCCCCAATGCATCTTAATCACTGTCTTTTGGTTAACCCAATCAAATAGCATATTCATATCTAAATCATCTTTTTGAAGCACTCTTCTACCCCAAAATGGTGGTGTAGGTACAGGTTGAGATTTTGGCATTTTTATCTCTTCAAAAGGAGGAATAACAACCTTTTTTTTAACCACCTTTTCACGTTTAACCATGTCACCAGCTAAACGGTAGTCTAACCCTACATTTGGGTCTTCATTAAACTTCTCTATTCTCCCCATAGCGATAACTCCATCAAAGGCATCACGACAGTAGAAAATAGGACCTTTATAGATGGGACGGCAGAAGTCATCTACAAAACTTCTTGTAAGTGCAGCTCCTCCTAAGAGTACAGGTATCTCTATACCCATCTCTGCCATCGCTTCTAAATTGTCTTTCATTACAGCTGTTGACTTTACTAAAAGTCCACTCATTCCTAAGGCTTGAATGTTGTTCTCTTCCATTGTCTCTAAGTAAGTTTCTAACTGTACTTTTATCCCGACGTTTATCACTTTAAACCCGTTATTTGACAAGATAATATCTACAAGATTTTTACCTACATCATGTACATCACCTTTTACTGTACCTATGACTAAAGTAGTATCTGTATCTTTTTCCTGTTTGGTAAGGTAAGGATTTAAGTAATCTACTGTTGTCTTCATGGTCTCTGCTGACTGTAAAACAAAAGGTAGTTGCATCTGCCCTGAACCAAAGAGTTCACCTACTACTTTCATAGCGTCAATAAGGATTTCATTGACAATAATATCTGGGTTTATCTCCTTACGTGCTTCTTCAACTACTGGTATCATTCGCTCTTTGTCACCGTCTAGTAAAAGCTTGGCTATTTTTTCCTCATAGCTCATCGCTTCATAGGCTTCATCTGCTCCTTCATCTTCTATCACCGCGTCAGCAAAATGTTCTATAAATTTAAAGAGTGATTGTTCATCAGGTGAGAAGAGTAACTCTTCACAAACTGCACGGTCATCTTCACTCATTTTAACAAGAGGAATAATATGCTTTACATTAATAATAACAGAAGTCATACCCGCTTTAATACAGTGGTGCAAAAAGACTGAATTTAGGTAAAATCTAGCTGTCTTATCTAAACCAAAAGAGATGTTAGAGAGTCCAAGAGTTGAACCTACTTCAGGGTGTCTTTTGTGTAACTCTTTTATGGCATCTCGTGTCTGTATAGCTGCATCTCTGTACTCTAAGTCACCAGAACCTACAGTAAATGCTAACATGTCAAAAATAAGATTTCGTGGGTCTATACCATGACGGTTAACGGCTAAATCATAAATACGTTCTGCTATGCGTATCTTATCTTCAGTTGTTTTTGCCATACCCACTTCATCAATAGTAAGACATACTAATGCTGTTCCGTATTTCTTTGCTAGTTTACAAATTTCGTCTAGTTTTTCTTCACCATCTTCAAGATTCACCGAGTTGATGATAGGCTTCCCACCAATACACTTTAAGCCCTCTTCCATTGTATTTACACGTGTAGCATCTGGCATGAGTGGTAGAGGTATTTTTTGGTTATAAAGCTCCATAACAGCAGCCATATCTTTAGCTCCATCACGCCCTGCAAACTCAACATTGACATCAAGAAGGTGCGCCCCATCACGTACTTGTGCTTGACCTACTGTCAAAGTTCCTTCGTAGTCTGAAGCGATAATAAGTTCTCTAAAAGCCTTAGAACCCGTTGCATTAGAACGCTCACCAATAAGCAGAGGTGCAGGCTCTTGAAAAAGCTCTGTAGTGTTAAACAAAGAGGCGATACTTGGTGCTATACTACCAGTTGGCTTTTTAGGTACTAAAACTTTAACCGCTTTTTTAAGTGCTTGTATATGTTGTGGTGTGGTTCCACAACATCCACCTAAAAAGCTTACACCATCAAAATCAGAAAATTCTAACTGTTTTTGGGTAAATTCATCAGGTCCCATAGGGTAATACGTATATCCTCCTCTATTTTGAGGAAGTCCAGCATTTGCATGAATAGAGATAGGTATATTACAAAGCTCACTTAATGTCTTTAAATGTTTTTTTACTTGGTCAGGTCCTGTACCACAGTTAAACCCAAGTGATAAAATATCAAACGGCTCCAAAATAGTCGCGATAGTCATTGCATCTGTCCCTATAAGCATAGAACCACTAAGTTCAATAGTCACTGAGACCATCATAGGCAGTTTTACATTACGTTCAAGATTGGCTGCTTCACAAGCATGAATAGCTGCTTTTATCTGTAAAGGATCTTGACAAGTCTCTAGTAAAAAGACATCACATCCCCCATCTATAAGCCCTAATGCACAAAGTTTATACCCCTCATACATCTCATCATAGTGTATATGCCCTAAACTTGGTAACTTCGTACCAGGACCAATAGAACCCAACACAAATCTAGGCTCTTCTGCTGTACTATACTCCTCACATATCTCCTTAACTAACGCTGCACCTTTTTTAGAGAGTTCATAAGCACGATCACCCATCTGGTATTCATCTAGTACCCATGGCATCGTTCCAAAAGTATTGGTCTTTATAAGGTCTGCACCAGCCATAGCATAACGTTTATGAATACGTCTAATAATATCAGGGGCTGAGTGGTTTAAGATTTCATTACATCCCTCTTGATCTACACCTTTTTCATCTATCCATGCAGCTGGAGGTACATCCAACTCTTGTACCTGTGTACCCATGGCACCATCTATGACGAGAATACGTTTTGTTAAAAGTTCTTTAATTGTTTGAGTAATAGACAAGATAAATCCTTTTGATAAATAAGCATAAAAAGCTGTTTAAATTCTATGCAATTGTATCAAATAATGGCATTTTTGAGCTTTAAATATTAAAGTTTAATACCACAATGAAATATAAATTTAATATTGAAAGTAAAATAGGTAGGGAAGATATGATATAAGAAGAAAGATTTTATTATAGATAGTAAAAACTACGCACAAAATGTGCATAGTCTTTGGATAATATTAAGTTTTATTTAATAGAAGTATTAAGCATTTGAACTGCTTTATTTGACTCTTTAAGTAGAGGAATATTTAGTTTTTCTGCTGTAGCTAATGCTTCATCAGAAATATCTAGTTTCTCTACAATTGGTTGATACTCTGCTAGAGTTTTTGCAACTACTGCAAATTGAGCTTTGATTTCATCATTTTTACAACCTGCATCTAATTCTTTTAGAGTGCTACCAAATAGTGCAACTGTCTTTTTAGCATTTGCACCATTTGCATCAGCGTCAATGCCATTAGCAACTAAAAGAAGCTCTTTTGTCATCTTTTGAGAAAGCATTCTCTGCTTACCTGCTAGGTTGATAACTTTAGCCATTTTAGGGTCTAGTGTTGAACCACTTGCTTTAGTGTACATACCAACAGCCTTATTCATATTTTTGAGTAGAGGTATATTTTGCTTGTTGATAGCTGCTAAATCACCTTTTTCTACAGCATCTTTAAATGGTATCCATAAGTCTGTTACAACTTTTAGTTGAGCTAATATATCTGCATTTGTAGTTGCAGGTAGTCCTAGAGACTCATCACCAGCTACTAGACCTTTTAGAGTCTTATCAAAAAGAGCTACAGTCTTAGCAAGAGAAGCTTTGTTTGCATCTACGCTAACACCTTTAGCTATAAATAGAGCCTCTTTACTCATTTTTTGAGTAAGCATTCTTTGTTTACCAGCTAAGTTTATAACTGTACCACTTTGTTGTTTTGTCTGTGCTACTGGGTTTGCCTGTAGTGAAGTTGTAGCTAGTGAAACTGCCCCTAGTGTTAAGCTTACGCTTAGTACTGTTGTAGAAAGTAATTTTCTCATGTCTTATTCTCCTATAAGTTAAAGTAATTTATATTATAATTAGAAAATCTATAAAAATCAATAAAAATAGCTATTTATGGTTAGAAAAATCTATATGTGTATATATTTTACATATTATTATTATTTCTAATATAACTTTACTTAATTACTATAATAAGATCAACCCCTCTTGCTCAAGCCCTTTTTTAAACTTTCTAATTATATCAACTAAACTATTTACATTAACATCATCACAATTTAAATTCTCATACTGCTTTTGCTTTTCGTACAACTCGCTATTACCATATTTTTTAATGAGTTCTTCTATATTGTGAGGTATAAACATAGAATATTTTTTAGACTTCAAAAGCCGTGGTACAACTTTATTTAAGTAAATATTTACTCCAGCTAAATCATAATCACCAAAGTGTATATACTCATTTTCTAAGGTAGAAATCCACCATAACATATAGGGAGTAGTTACAACAAACAAAATATTTGGCTTATCAAAAAACTTTTCATACCTCTTAGCAAACCAAACGACTTGATAATTCTCTACACCTACGATGAGTGTATGTTTAGATATTTCAACTTTTTGAGTATGAAAAAAGAAGTAACCTAAACCATCGTTGGGTAGTATACTAATAGTATTTCCATCTAGTGTTATATTTAGCTTTTGTAAAGACGATAGATAGAGTCCATGCATACTTTTTGATGTTATTTCTTTTGTGTTATTATGATACTTCTGAATAATATCTCTTGATGATTTTTTATCAAATATGTCTTCTATATAGCTATCTATTTTTTCTATGGAGTCAATATTGTAGTTATGGTTTTTTAAAAATAGAAATATATTCTCTTCTTTAGCTAAGTCAATGTACTTTCTACTACCCTTTTGACTCCTAGTTACTGCACCATTTAGTTTAAGATACTCTACTATATCAGGGTTTTTAAACTTGCCCTCTGTTATGGTTTCTAACTCTATGAGAGCCTTTAGATTTAAAAAATCTGATTTGTTTATTTTCATATAGCTACTCTAGTAGCAAGTATCATTTTAGAGTACTCACCAAAATTCTGCCCCACATAAATAGTTGGGTACATAGACATAAGCATGTCATCTTCTGTTGGCATACCATTTAAAAATACAAAGCCACTTTGGTTTACAAAATCTTTTAACTCTCTAAAGTAGTCTGTAGATATAGTACCAATCTCATCTAAAATACAGTGACTAACAATTGGACTATCTTTGACAATATTTTTACTCACCATCTTAAGCATAGAGATGTTTATGATACTCTTTACAAGTGTTGAAGTTCCATTTGAGCCTATATCATTTAGTGTTTGTCTCCATTTTAAGTCATTACCTCTCTCTACTACTTTAAACTCTAATACAAAACCATCTTCAAGCTCTAAGTACTCTTTAGATACATTTAGTAATTGTACCAATTCAACTATTTTTTCTCTTAACTCTGCTCTTAATCTTGCCGATGTTTTGTCATCACCCAATGACTCAAAAAGTCCACTTAAAAATTTATCATTATTTTTATCGTAAAATTCAGATAGCCCCTTTAAAGTATTTAGTGTTAGGTTGTTAGTTTCAGAAAATTTGATTCCTATACTATCTATAACTTTAAAAGAGTCTGTAGCCTTTCTAATGGAGTTTCCTAGAGCGTTTACTTCACTGTTAATATCTGCTAAAGCTTCATCAAAACTACTTAACTCTTTTTTTATGAGTACAATGTTACTTTTAAATTTATCTAGTGAAGCATCTTTAAGAAGTAATAATTTATCATTTTTTATGTACTCTATTAACTCTTTTGCAGTTTTTAAGTAAGATTTATCATTAATATTATCAGTAGGAGTAGATATTTTAAAGATGTTATCACTCTTTATATTTTTAACTATCTTTACAACCAAATTTTCTATGGAGTCTTGCATATTTTTTATGTTGTCAAATAGTTTTAAAATCCCATCTACTACCGCTAAGTTTACAACTATACTCTCATCTAACTCATAGCTACCTAACTTTAGAGAACTCTTTATGGCTTTTTCTACTTTTTGATTTTCTATTTTTTCAGAGTATGCATTTGTAAACTCTTTTATATTAGTTTGCTTATTAAATAAGATTTTCTTTTTACTCTCTAACTCTAAAATTTTTACTTTAAACTCATTTTTCTGTTCACTCTTTTTTTGTTTTAAATCACTCAAATATTTCTCATCACTTTGAAGTTTTTGTTTTAAAAATGGTATATTTGCTATCTTCTCTTTGTACTCTTTTAAGTAGTTTTCAACAACATATTTATGCTCTTCTATACTATCTAACAAGATTTTAAATCTCTCTATCTCACTAGATATACTCTTAAGAAGTTGCTCATCTACACCATTGTTTTTTAACGCTTCATTTAACTCATCATGGCTACTCTGTATCTTAGCATTACACTCATCTCTTTTTCTCTCTATTGTAGAAGTTAAAATCTTCTCACTCTCTTTTAACGCTTCATCAATTTTTGCTATTTTAACTGCTATATTTGTACTAATATTTTGAGTTATCTGCTCTATTTGCTTTTTAATTTGAGCTATTTTGGAGCTTAACTCCTCTTGCTGTGTCTTACATAAAGCATAGGCTTTTTGAAGCTCTTCATTTTTAACCCTCTTTAACTCTACTCCATCATCTTTTGCTTTTTGTAGGTTTAATTTAGCTAAAGCTTGATTCTTTACGTAGCTTCTTTTATTGTCATCTAATTTATCTTTTTGCTTATATAGAAGAGTTCTTTGTCTCTCTTTTTCACGTGTAGCTTTAGTAGCCTTATCATCTAACGTACTCTTTTTTTTCATACTATCTTTGTTTAACTGCTTTATGCTATCTTTTATGAGCTTTAACTCTTTTTGTAACCTTGACCGCTCATAAGTGTTCTCAAATTCCTCTTCAAACTCTATGTTTAACCCAAAAATAGAGCTACTATTTTTATCTTCTTTGACTGTAAATGGCTTAGTAGAAAATAGCACTTCATCTTTTAGATAAGTAGTTAACTTTTTTGCACTCTTTATAGAGTTCCTGTTTATGTATCCATATAAATTATCTTTATCAAAATCAAGTTTTTGCTCTACTAAGCTTTTTTGTTTAAACAGGTCATCTTTTTTCTCTTTTGTATCTCTGTCTATCTTTTGTGAAGAGTCTCTATAGTTTTTTTCTATCTCTATGAGTTCTTTTTCAACTTCTCGCATTTCAAAGCTATTGTCATTGAGTAATTTTTGAGTATCTAGTAGAGCTTTTTCATACGATTTTATCTCTACTTCATTCTTTTCTATCTCATCTTTGTTAAAAATAAAATGTTTTATCTCTGCTTGTTCTTCTCGTACCTTAATAAACTCATTATCATTCTCTTTAAAATTTACTTCTAACTCTACTACTTCATCTACATACTTTTGAGTCTCTGCTTTTATAGTACTCTCTTTGGACTCTAAAAGATTTACCTTTTTTTGCCCCATATCTTTACTAAACTCAACACTCTCATTTTTCAACTCTAGTATCTGCTCATCTGTACTCTTCTTTAAATGCTCTTGTATCTTCTGGTACTTCTCTTTAATAGTCTCAAATTTTGAAGTTAAAGCTCTGTATTTCTCTTGGTTTGTTTCTAATTGGCTTTTATACTCTTTATCTTTTTTATACTCATCTACTAAGCGTTCTATATTTTTAGACTCATACGCTTTAGATTTTGCTTCTAACTCTCTTAACTCTTTGTTTTGTTCTGTAACCTCTTTAAAACTAGTATCTATTTTTTCATCTATTTTTGATTTCTCAATCTCATAGCTTTTAGTTTTAACACTCTGTTTCTCTTCTACTTTTTCTAATTTTAGCTTTAACTCTTGCATTATTTGACTAACTTGACTCCGTAATGCTTCTAGTTCATTTGCTTTTTCTTTAAATAGTTCTCTATCGTTATGGTATTTATCATATTTTTGAGATAACTCTTCTATATTTGGTATTTTTTGTTCAAATTTTACTATCTCATCTTTATGCTTTACATACTCATCTAGGTTTAGTTTTATCTCATTTAAGTCTATCTTCACAGTAGGGTTCTCAACAAGTGAGACTATACTTTTTTTAATACTACTAGAGTTTACCTTTGAAGCCATAAATATATTTGAGAGTGTCTTTGCGTACTCTTTTGTGTATTTCACACTCTCAAAAAGGCAAAAGTCCACACTACTCTCTTGCTTTATTTTCTTAGCATTTATATCTCTTTTATGAAAAGTATTAATATACCTCTCTTTTATGCTTGTATGATAATTCCCTAAGTTGGCTTTTTGAACTTTTTCATTAAGCTTTTCTAAGTTAACAGGTCTATTTTCATCTATAAAAAGCTCTTTTACATCAAATGAAGCATTAGTCATATCTATAAAGCTATAGTGTAACTTTCCACTCTTACTCACGACAAAGAGAAACCTGCTACTACCCTTGGTATATTCATACACTAAGTGTGAGTTATGCTCTCTAAAGTACCAGTCATTAAAAGATTTTTTAGTGTCAGAGGTTAGATTTAGTATGCCATCAGAGTAGTCCATGGTGTAGAAAAATAGCACTGCTCTCATTATGGTAGTCTTACCAACACCACTCTCTCCTAGAAGTAGAGTATTTTTACTTAAATCTATCTCATTAAACTCATATCCAGCACTCTTAATAAGATATATTTTTTTTAATCCATCACTACTCATATACTTCTATCTCCCCTAAAAAATACTCTATATAATCATAAGAGTTTAAAACGATATACTCTGCGTTTGTAGAATTTCTCTCTTCTAAAAAACCATCTTTTTTTAATTTTTCTACTATCTTTTGTATAAACTCTCTATGATCATTTGCTTTTATACCTTTCATCTTAGAGGAGAGGTCTTGTAGCTCTATATTAGAGTTTAATTGTTGCTCCATAGCTGTTAGTGAAAACCTATACCCTACTGAAAAATTTACATCAAGTGTTTTAAAAAAATTGGCAATGTCTATGTAGTCAACAATAAGCTCAAGTGCTGCCTCACCATCTGAAGCATCTTCTCTAGCAAAGTAAAAATACCCCTCTCTTTTCATAAGAATATATCCTAGTGGTTTAAAGTAAGCTCTTAATTCACTCTCTTTATTAACCATTGCCTCATACATATCAGCATTACCATTTTTGATACTATTTTCATTGATATAACCACCTCTTAAAATAGTTTGGTAAATCTTCTCTATGTGCTGTGGCACTAACGTATCTACATCTATAAGCATTTTTTCACCTCTACATATTCTCTATTCTCATATTTCAAAAACTTATCTGACTCTATTTCATACTTACCTGAGTAATTTTTCAACATTCGTATGAATACACCTAGTAACCTATCTTCATCTATCTTTTTACTCACTAAAAATGTCATCAAATCTTCATCTTGTAGTAAAAACTCTCTGTTTAACTTTTGATAATTATAGAGCTTTCTCTCTACGGTTTTAACCTCATTAACATCATACTTCAAATCACTATCTTCTCTACTATCTTGTAACTCTATGGCTCTTGAACTTATGATTTTTCTAAGCGTTGCAATGTAGTCAAGTATCTGGTCATCAGGGTGTAATTTTTTTGGTTTTTTACTTTTTGAGATAATTTTTTGTTTTTTTGATAGCTCTTCAATATTTGTTGAGTTTAGGAGTTTTTTATCATCTTTTAGAGTTTTAATTTTCTGTAGTTTTTTTATGAACTCAGCATCTTTTATGCTTTGATTAATAAAATTTTTGATGTCATCAAAGAGTCTTATAAATGATTTTTCTAGCTCTATTGACTCTTTTTTAAAGCGTAAAATAGCAGAATTTATCTTGTAGTTATCTATAGTTCTAAAAAAATGATGTTGTTGATTTAAAAATTTATCACAAGCGTAAGTCGCATCTATAAGTTTTTGTATCTCATCTTTTGAGATTTTAAGTTTTTGCATTTTTATCTTAAAATTCGGTTCACTCTTAAAAGCAAAAATGGAATTTTGAGCAATAGCTCTAAGATTGTGTTTAAGTATAGATGGTAATTGAGTAAGTAAGTTATAGATGGATTTTATCTCTTTATGGGCTGGTTCATCACTTTTAACTCTTTGATTATAAAATCCTAACTCTTCATGTAACTTTTCTAGTTTATCACCTATTAACCCAATGTTGGTTTGAGAATTATGCCCAAGCCTAGACTCATAATACTCTAATGTTTCAACATTAAGAGAGAGTTCATTATTGAACTCATCATACTCAATAATCTCAAAACGAATAGCTTCATTTAATTTAGAACTATTATAGCTATCTCTAATACTATCATTTGGTCTTGATTCATAATCATACAACTCTTGCATAATATCTCTACAAGAGTTTTGTATATTTATTATCTCTGAAATATTTTTATTTATTGCCATTTTTACCTCTAGCCTCTATCCTACCTACTACACACTAAAATAAATACCTATTAAAGTGAAGCTTTAGCCTCTTCTAGTGCTTTAATCACTGCATCTACATTGGCTTTAGGAATATGTACTTTCCAATCTGGCTCTGTAGAATTTGCTTGTAACGCAATACCAATACTTACCACACTCTCACTTTTCTCACCATAAGGTTCTGCTATCGTCCCAATAGTAATTTTACCCTCTTTACTACCACTTAATGTTATTTCATTTATATTTTCTATTTTATCGCTCATTTAAAATCCTTTATTTTATAATATAGATTATTATATCACAATTACTTTTTTCGTTTTACTAGTCCTGCTAGTTTAGCTTGTTGTCTTAACCATATTTTATGGTCAATGGCAGGAAAACCTGCATAAGTCTTAGAACCTTCAAGTGATTTAGTTACACCACCCTTACCTGCAACAGTAGAGAATGCACCTATGCTTAAATGCCCAGCAGTACCACTCTGCCCTCCCATAACCACGTTTCTTCCTAATGTAGTAGAACCTGCTAATCCTACTTGTGCAGCACAGAGGGTATGCTCTCCTACATCACAGTTGTGGGCTACTTGGATAAGGTTATCTAATTTTGTACCCTTACGTACGTATGTTGTTCCAAATACTGCTCTATCCACAGTACAGTTAGCCCCTATCTCTACATCTTCTTCTATCACAGTATTACCATTTTGGTAGATTTTGACATGTTCGCCTTGCTTTGTATGTGCAAAACCATAACCATCACAACCAATAACTGTACCACTGTGAATAATACATCTTTCACCTAATTGTGTTCCATGGTAAAGTGTCACATTTGGATGGAGTAAAGTATCTGAACCAACAGTTACATTATCACCCACATAACAGCCAGCAAGAATAGTAACATTACAACCTAAGGTTACATTTTTACCAAAACGTACACGTTTGTCTATGTCACACCCATCACCCATACTTGGGTGTCCACCTTTACTCTCTAGCTTGTGTGCAAAAAACTTAGAAGCTAATGCTAGTTTTAAGTACGCTTCGTCTGTCACAAGAGCCACGCTAGTACTAGGTAAAAGATTTGCATACTTTTCATCTATAAACACCGCAGCGGCTTTAGTAAGAGGGAGCTGATCTAAGAATTTTTCAGAGTTAAAAAAAGAGAGTTGTGTCGATGTTGCTTCACTTAATGTATGGATACCATCTATATCTATATCATTACCCGAGAAATTTAGACCGATTTTTTGTATGATTTGAGAAAGTTTATAAGTCATTTAAATCCTTATATATGAGGTGCGTTTAGCAACGCACCTGTTAATTAAATAGTAAAATTATCTTTCTATTGCTACTACACCACCACGTACTACCTCAGAAGGGTTGTAACGCTGTGTTGCCTCAATAAAATGTTTTATACGCGTAGGTTCGTCTGAAACCATAGTGATAACCATCTCTGGTCCAACATTTACAATACCACCATTATATGCAGAACACAATGCAGAGATATCTGAAAGATTTTCAGCTATAGGAAACTTAACCAATACCATCTCTTTCTCAACCATCTCTTCATGTTCTATCACTTTATATACAGGGATAAGCTTATGTAACTGCTTCGTAATCTGCTCCATCACCTTTGCTGAACCATTAGTAGCTATAGTAATATGTGACATATCACTTTGAGGGATAGGTGCAACGGTTAACGTCTCTATGTTGTATCCACGTCCTGCAAACAGAGAAGTTACACGAGCCAATACAGAACTCTCATTCATAACAATAACTGAAATTACATGTCTTTCATTTTTAGAATTTGCCATTACTTCGCCTCCGTGTTACTTAATACTTTTTGCGGTAACATCATGTTAAATAATGCCCCACCAGATGGAACCATCGGAAGTACATCTTCAAAACGATTTGTTTGAACATTCATAAAACATACTTTATCTTGCTCTATGGCATCTTTAAGTGCTGCATCAAACTCCTCTTTTGTTGAAACATCATACCCAATACCACCACACGCTTCAGCTAAAGCTTTAAAGTTTGGTTGGAATGATAAGTCTGTCTCAGAGTAACGCTTTTCATAAAAGAATGTTTGCCACTGTCTTACCATCCCTAAAAAATGGTTATTTAGTATCACGTTGATTACTGGTATTTTGTACTCTGCTGCTGTTACAAGCTCTTGCATATTCATCAAGATAGAACCATCACCTGTAATGTTAATAACTGTCTTTTCAGGATGGGCTCTTTTTGCACCAAGAGCTGCAGGAAAACCAAAGCCCATAGTTCCAAGTCCACCAGAGTTTATCCATTGGCGTGGTCTATCAAATGGATAGTGTTGTGCTGCCCACATTTGGTGCTGTCCTACATCTGAAGTGATAATAGCCTTCTCACCAAGAAGTTCACCCAAACGCTCAATAGCCCATTGTGGTTTTATCACCTCATCAGAGTCAACATAAGACTGAGGATGAAGCTCATTATAACGCCCTAAAATATCTCTCCAAGCTTGATAACGGTCGGTATCTATGTCATCTATCTGCTCTAGCATTTTAGTCACAACTTCTGTAATATCACCCACAATAGGATAATCTACATCTACAAGTTTTCCAATGTTAGCAGCATCTATATCTACGTGAATAATATCTGCATATTTTGCAAACTCTGAGAGTTTACCTGTTACTCTATCATCAAATCTAGCACCAAAAGAGATAACTAAATCTGTTTCAGACATCGCCATATTTGACGAATAGTTACCATGCATTCCTAGCATTCCTAGAAGTAGTGGGTTTTTAGCACCTAGTACCCCTCTTGCCATCAATGTTTCAACTGCAGGTATTTGAGTTTTTAACGCAAATTCACGTACTAAGTCACTAGCATTTGAAAGAACAATACCTCCACCCAAATAGAGAAGAGGTTTTTTAGCAGACTTAATCGCTTCGACTGCTTTTTCTATCTGTCTTCTGTTCCCTTTATATGTTGGTTTGTATGTTGGAATGTTTACACTATCTGGGTAAACAAACTCACCTATATCAACTGTAATATCTTTAGGAACATCTACAAGAACAGGTCCAGGTCTTCCAGTACGTGCAATATAAAATGCCTCTTTAAGTACACGTGGAAGTTCTTCAAGTGTACGTACTAAAAAGTTATGTTTTGTACATGGACGAGAGATACCTACTGCATCTATCTCTTGAAAACCATCTGTCCCAATAAGTGACAAAGGTACTTGCCCAGAGATAACAACCATAGGGATAGAGTCCATATATGCCGTTGCCAATCCTGTTACTGCATTGGTAAATCCTGGTCCAGAAGTTACCATAGCAACGCCAACTTCACCTGTAGCTCTTGCATATCCATCAGCTGCATGAACAGAAGCCTGCTCATGACGGTTCAAGATATGTTCAAAGCCATTTTGTTTGTAAATTTCATCATAAACGTGCATGATAGCACCACCAGGGTAACCAAATACGGTCTTTACACCCTCTGCGATTATTGCTTCACACACCATTTGTGCACCACTCATTTGCATGATTACACACTCCATATTAGTATATTTTGTTTTGATTATAGCAAAATATTATTAGAGGTGACATATCATGAAATATAAATCAGAGTAAAATACTCTCTTTTAATGATTTTAATCAATAAAAAGTAACACTATTTTTACTATAATATTTATATGAATTTAGATTTTACACAAGCAATAGAGATTGCAAAAAATATTTATTGGGTAGGAATGTACCTTAAAAATGACCCTTTTCAATGCCACCCTTATCTTATAGAAAATGGGAATGAGTCTATTTTAATTGATCCAGGGTCTATGTTAGAGTTTGAGTCTGTAATAAAAAAGATAAACACTATCTCTTCCATGTCAAAGATTAAGTACATTATACTACATCATCAAGACCCAGATTTGGCAGCTTCTGTTCCTGAGATGGAAAAACTTATCAATCGTGAAGATTTACGTATTATCACCCATAGTCGTATGGTACCTTTAGTTAAACACTATATGATTAAGTCAAAGTATTATGAGATAGACAAACATGACTACCAACTAAAGAGTAATCACTTACATTTAACCTTTATCACCACCCCTTACTGTCACTCTCCAGGGGCATTTGTTACTTATGAGCCTTCTACTAAAACTCTCTTCTCTGGAGATATATTTGGAGGTATTGAAGAGTCATGGGAGTTTTATGCCGATGATGATTACTTTGAAAAAGCAAAACAATTTCATGCTGAATATATGCCAAGTAGAGATATTTTTAACTACACCTTGTCAAAAATAGAACGCCTAGATATTAACCTCATCGCACCTCAACACGGCTCTATGATTGAGAGAAAAAGGGTTGCTCTTCTTATTGAGCAGATGAAAGCTTTAGAGTGTGGTATCTACATTGAAGAGGGATATAGAGATTCCCTTTTAGATACTATTGAAGCATTAAGAGAGAAAGACCTTGCACTTTTAGCTTCACTAAGTGAACTTAAAGAGAAAGAGAAACTCCTTTTTCAAAAGGCAAAAATGGCTGATATGGGAGAGATGCTAGGAAACATAGCCCATCAATGGAGACAACCATTGGCTGTACAAAATACACTTATCTCTATTTTAAAAGAGAAGAGTCAAAGAGAGATATTGGATTCTACAGAGCTTACGCAAAAGCTTAGAGAGATGGAAGAGAACATACAATACATGTCTCGTACTATTGATGATTTTATGCATTTTTACCATCCCAATAAAGAGAAGGTTATTTTCTGTCTCTCTAAAGTAATACAACAAGCATTGAAGATTACTTCTCCTATGTTACATAAATCTAACATTGATATACGCTTTAACAGTACAGATACCTTTTATGTAGAGGGGTATAAAAATGAGTTTATGCAAGTACTCATCTCTATTTTGACCAATGCAAAAGATATTTTACTCCTAAGAGAGATAGAAAATGGCTATATTGAGATAACATTAACTAAAAAAAATGAAGAGATACTACTTCATGTAAATGACAATGCTAAAGGGATACAAGATCAACATATAGGACAAATATTTGACCCCTATTTTACGACTAAACATAAATCAATGGGAACAGGTTTAGGGCTTTATATCTCTAAAATGATTATAGAAAAAAACATGAATGGTAGTTTATCAGTGAGTAATACTAAAGAGGGTGCAAGTTTTTGTATCTGTATGACAAGTGCCAGTGAAGAACCGATGCATAGCCATAAAGAGTATATAAAAAGGGATGACTAGTGAATAGTAAAATATCTGACATCTCTATCTTAATCGCTGAAGATGAGAAACAACTCTTAGACCCCATGATAGAGTATCTTGAGCTTTTTTTTGAAAATGTATTTAGTGCAAAAGATGGTCTTAGTGCCTATGCTATCTATGAAGATAAAAAACCCAATATTATTATCGCCGATATTTCGATGCCCCATTTAGATGGGCTATCTATGATAAAAAAGATACGTAAAGTTGATAAAGAGACAAAGATTATTATCACCTCTGCACACTCAGAGACAGAAAAACTCCTACAGGCTATAGAGCTACAGTTAGTGAGGTATCTCGTGAAACCTATACAGAGTGATAAACTTAAAAAACTTCTTCTATTTCTAGTAGAAGAGTTAAGAGAAGTTAAGGATTATGTCTATCTTAAAGAGTCATTTTATTGGGATAAAAAAACCAAAAAACTTTTTCAAGATAAAAATGAGATTATACTCAAACCCAAAGAGCAGAGAGTCCTTCAACTTTTTTGCTCCCATGCCAATCAGAGTATCTCTGCCATAGATATCTATAATGTAATCTATGAGGACCAACCAGAACGAGATTTTTCTTCAGATGCTATCACCTCTTTAATAAAACGTATCCGTCAAAAACTCCCTAAAGAGACTATAAAAAGTGCTTATGGTGTAGGGTATATTTTACAAACTTAATAAAAGTCTATTTAAATGTAAAAAATCCATATTTTGACAAGCTTTGACAAACTCTTTGTCTATACTTCTACGCAAGAGGTGAAAAGGAAGTGCATTCTCCCCTTGTAATGCACTCAAGGAAGACACCTCTAAGTCACTACACCAGATACAAAGACTTCTGTTTGTCTTTTTCTTTTTTTTAAATACTTTGGTGTAGTGATTGTCTCTTAAAACACCCCTCCAAAACCACACCCTCACGAAGTCCATCATCTACCACGATACATTGTTCAAATGCTAAAAGTGTGTAAAGATGTTTAAATATCAGTATGCCTGCGGCTATGAGATCTGAGCGTCCTGTTCCTACTGTTAGTTCTCGCTCTTTAAAAGGTAGGGAGAGTAGTTTTTTTAAGTAAAAGTCTAACTCCTCTTTTTTTAAAGAAGTTCCATTTATCTTTTGAGCATCATAGGTGGCATAAGTCTGTCCTAGCTTCATAGCAGCAACAGTTGTGGGTGTACCTGCTGTAGATACAAAGGTATTTACCTCTGCTTTACTCGCATATATTTTAGTACAAAACTTCTGCAAGGCTAACATCTCTTGAGGAAGAGCTTTTTCTATCTTTTCTAAACTTTTGTAGGTTTGAGCCATAGTTACGATACCTATGGGGAAACTTCTACTTATGGTTTCATCTAGGTAGTAAAATGTTACCTCAGTTGAGCCTCCACCTATATCTACAAGTACAAAAGCATCAGAGGTATATTGTAGTTTTGAGAGTCTGTTTTTTACTGCAAGAAGTGTAAGTCTAGCCTCTTCCTCTCCTGAGATAACCCTAAAGTTTATACCTGTCTCTTTTTGTATCTGAAAAAGAACCTCTTTAGCGTTAGAGGCTCTACGTAGGGCTTCAGTTGTAACTGCTTTTAGCGTATGAGGAGTAAAGTCTATCTCTTGTTGTGCCTCTTTGATAGCTAAGATTATCCGTTGTATCGCTTTATTATTGATATTATTATGCTTAGCTAAACCATCTGCTGTTTTTACTATCTTCTCATAGATGGCTATCTCTTTGTTACGCTCACAATCAAATGCTATTACCCGTAAAGTATTTGAGCCTAAATCTATAGCTATCATCTTTTAATGCTCTTCTCTAAAGAAAAAACCACCTCTTTTTAACTCTTCTCTTATCTGCATTTGATGCTCTACACCTTTAGTCTCTAACGCCACTGTAACGTATGCATCTCCAAATTTTAAGTCTGTAGAGGTTCTATCGTAACCTATCTGTACGATGTTCGCTCCTACATCTGTGAGTATTTGCGTAAATGACTGTAATGCACCTGGTTTGTCCACAAGCGTAACTAAAAGTTTCATCTTACGTGCAGACTTCATAAGCCCTTTTTCTATGATAAGAGAGAGCATGGTAACATCGATGTTACCTCCACTAAGTACTACGGCTACTTTTGAACCTTTAGGTAGATTTATTTTACCATGAAGCAGTGCTGCAACACCTACTGCACCCGCACCCTCTACAAGTACTTTTTGTTTCTCAAGTAAAAAGAGTATGGCTGAAGCTATCTCATCTTCACAAACCCCTTCAAAACTATCTACATTGTTTAAGATATACTCTAAGGTAATAGGAGAGGTATCACGTACGGCTATACCATCTGCAATAGTTCTTACCGAGGTACTATCTATGGCTTTTTTAGCATCATAAGAGCTTTTCATAGCAGGAGCGCCCTCTGCTGAGACAGCGATAACCTTTACACTAGGATTTAACGCTTTTACAGCAACTGAAATACCAGAGATAAGCCCACCTCCACCTACAGGTACTACTATGGCATCGAGGTCATCTATCTCTTCAAACATCTCTAAACATACTGTACCCTGCCCTGCCATAACATCGTCATCTGTAAAAGGATGAACAAAATTATAGTTGTTCTGCTCTCCAAACGTGACAGCATAAGCATACGCTTCATCGTAGTTACTTCCATGAAGAAGTACATTTGCACCAAACTCTTTTACACCTAACACTTTAGTTAAAGGTGTTGACTCTGGCATGACTATGGTAGCCTCTATACCAAAATGTTTTGCAGAAAAAGCTACACCTTGGGCATGATTTCCCGCACTCGCGGCCACAACACCACCTCTCTCTCCTGCTTCTATAAGCGTGGCTATTTTATTGAAAGCACCTCTAAGTTTAAAGGCTCCTGTACGTTGAAGATTCTCTTTTTTAAGATACACTTCATAACCACTCATATGGCTCAAAATAGGTGCGTAAGAGAAAGGGGTACGATGTACGACACCTTGTACTCTTTCATAGGCTGTTTTTATACGGTTTAAGTCTAACATTATTTTTCCTAGGTATTATTGGCGAAAGTATATCAAAATTAAGGATAAAGCATGGAATGTGAAATGCCATTAATAAACAGTAACCCCCAGGAGATGAAAAATATTTTTGAAAATATAAAAACTATTGCTATTTTGGGACTCTCACCAAACGAGAGTAAAGCAAGTAATATGGTAGCAAAATACCTTCAAAATGCTGGATATAAAATAGTCCCTGTTTACCCAAAAGAGGAGACTATCTTAGGTGAAAAAGTGTACCGTTCACTCGCAGAGATTCCTTTTGCAGTAGATATTGTTGACATCTTTAGAAAACCCGATGCTTTTGATGCTATAGCCGATGCGTGTATAGCAAGAGGAGATGTTAAAGTTTTTTGGGGACAGCTAGGATTAGTCAACAACAACGCAGCAGAAAAAGCCAAAGACGCAGGTATGCAAGTAGTACAAAACCACTGCATTAAACTTGAACATAAAGCATTACTAGGAGAAAATACCCATGCATAAAGAGTTAGCAGATAGACCAGATATTATTACCACAGAAATTGAAGCAATAGGCTTCTACCGTAAGATGGACACAAAAGCCACCGTAGAGGAGATGATAGCAGGTAAGTATGTACTAGTAGAGGAGTTTTATAGTAATGGTTTACAAGTACTAAACGAACTCAGAAGAAACCTCCTACTAAAGTATCAAGACAAAACTTTTCAAGGACAACGTGACTTTCGTGCTGCCTTTAGAAAAGCTTCTCATAGACTACTACTCAAAGTGAAAGAGAACAAACTTGTGGTTAAAAAAGCTCCAGCATTTGGTTGGTTAGAGTTGTTGTATCCTGATGTATCTGAGTTTTATGTTGCATTTCCTGAAGTGCAAGGTATGAACAGTTCATGGCAATGGTACGAAAAGGGACTTGAAGTTAAAACATTAAACCTCACACTTCACCCCTACTATGGAACGTATTTTCCTACACGTTTTGACCATTTGAAGTTGTTTGACAAATGGTTAAAAAAATATGAAGGTTCAAAAGAGAATGCCATAGAGATAGGCGTAGGCTCTGGAGTATTATCTTTTCAACTCATCCAAAATGGTTTTAAAAACATCTTTGCAACAGATACCAATAAAAATGCCATTATCGGTGTAGCTCAAGAGAGCAAACGCTTAGGCTTTGAAAACATCATAGAACTTAACCATGGTGATCTATTTGAAAACTGTAACACTAAAGCTGACTTGATTGTATTTAACCCACCTTGGTTACCTGCTAAACATACTTTAGAAGAGGGAATAGACAAAGCTATGTATTATGAAGAGGAGCTTTTTCCAAGATTTTTTGAACAAGCTTTAGAACACTTAACACCTGAGGGGAAGATAGTTCTTATATTTTCTAACTTAGCAGAGGTGGTAGATGAAGAGACTCCTCACCCTATTATAGAAGAGCTACGAGCTAACAAGCGTTTTAGAAAAGAGCTACACTTAAAAAGAGATGTAAGAGCGTCATCACGTAGAACAAAACGTAGAGATGCAAGAGAGAAAGAGAAAGTAGAACTATGGGTTCTCTCACCTAAAGTAAAATAGAGCTACCTTCAGTAGAGTATGACTACTCTACTCTAAGTACGTTATAAACACTAGAGAGGTCATAGGCTTTATAACGTGCAGGTTCTTTTCTACGCTCTCCAGCATAACTTAACATGAGTGCTATAGCATTTTTACGATTTATCCACTCTACAAACATACCACTATGTCCCACTCCTCCATAAGAGTGATTGACATGATAAATCCAGTCACCAGGACGAAGCATATTTACATTTGCATAAGGACCTTTTATGGTACTTTTATAAACCGAAGTTCTCGCATTACGAGAAAACCCTGCCCTAGTAAAAGCCGTGTCAAGATAGTCCCAACAGCCGCCACGAATAATCTCACCACTCTCTACCATACCACGTGTCACACGCAGTACTTTTTGAGCAGAAGAAGTAGCTCTTTGCTCACCACTTAAGATAAGACTTTCACTCTGCAAACCTCTTTGCATAGGAGAGCTATCTTTTGACGAACATCCAGTAACAAACAACACTATAATAATAAGTAATTTTTTCATGTTTTATTATAGGAAAATAAGCTTAATCATTGGTTTCAAACTAAACAGACGCTAGATATAATTTGTTAGTAAACCTTTAAACTTTACTAAGTTCATAAAACAAATTTAAATACAACTCTTTGTATCGGTTCAAGGTTTTAAGTAGTCTATGGCTTCTTTTGGTTTGAGTTGTTTAAATACAACTCTTTGTATCGGTTCAAGTTCCATTTGGTACACCGTTTCCTATCTCTCCACCGCGGTTTAAATACAACTCTTTGTATCGGTTCAAGACAGTTTGTGTATTTGAAGGACATCTTATTGTTTAGTTTAAATACAACTCTTTGTATCGGTTCAAGGTATATATGGGCTTTGATGGTTTAAGGTTTGGGGTGGTTTAAATACAACTCTTTGTATCGGTTCAAGGTATTGCACTCAATCGTGAGCTTGGAGTAGAAGCCAGTTTAAATACAACTCTTTGTATCGGTTCAAGAAGATGGAAAGCTACACGAAAGAGGAATGAAGTATTGTTTAAATACAACTCTTTGTATCGGTTCAAGTCTAAAGGAGCAGGTAAAAGCTCATTAATTGTAAAGAGTTTAAATACAACTCTTTGTATCGGTTCAAGAAAAGCATTTACGAAGATACTTATTTCTTGGAAATAAGTTTAAATACAACTCTTTGTATCGGTTCAAGTATTACTAGATTGTAGTTGTTAGAGTTTAAAGCCTTTGTTTAAATACAACTCTTTGTATCGGTTCAAGTTGCAGTGTAGCAAGTGCTTATATCGCTTATGGATTGTTTAAATACAACTCTTTGTATCGGTTCAAGGATGAGTCCTTTGCTTTCAAGGGATGATATAAGTCTGTTTAAATACAACTCTTTGTATCGGTTCAAGATTATTAAAAGAGGTGTTTATATTATCCCTAGCCTTTGGTTTAAATACAACTCTTTGTATCGGTTCAAGCAATAACTTCTTCAGTATTTGCATCTACAGTATGCACGTTTAAATACAACTCTTTGTATCGGTTCAAGAGAGATAATAGCAGAGCCTCGCGTGGCATTCGTGTCGTTTAAATACAACTCTTTGTATCGGTTCAAGTAAACACTACAGTAGAAACTCTTTATCAATGTTGCAAGTTTAAATACAACTCTTTGTATCGGTTCAAGTAGAAACAGAGAGTATAGAAGAGTTAGCGAAGTCTTGTTTAAATACAACTCTTTGTATCGGTTCAAGTGGATGGGGGAGTGTTAGATAATCCAGACAGCACAAAGTTTAAATACAACTCTTTGTATCGGTTCAAGTGGAAGTCTTGGAGTTCGTACGCTCTGGTGTGGTCGTTTAAATACAACTCTTTGTATCGGTTCAAGGTTGCTAACCACCTCTACCAAACCCTATCCGAAACTGTTTAAATACAACTCTTTGTATCGGTTCAAGGGAAGACACAGAAGCATGGGAGAGTCATTTTCTATGTTTAAATACAACTCTTTGTATCGGTTCAAGAAGCCCATCGTAGGGCAAATGAAGCGTGATGAGGTTTAAATACAACTCTTTGTATCGGTTCAAGGATACAACAAAGAGATAGTGCAGAGTTTTCAATCGAGTTTAAATACAACTCTTTGTATCGGTTCAAGTTTCTTTCTCTACCTGCATCTTTTTTCTTTATATCTGTTTAAATACAACTCTTTGTATCGGTTCAAGAAAAGTTATAACAGAGAAAGCTAAATCAAAGGGAGTGTTTAAATACAACTCTTTGTATCGGTTCAAGTATAACAGAAAATGCTATATTATTATCTTTTATTGTTGTTTAAATACAACTCTTTGTATCGGTTTATAATGCTCCCCATTTTCTAGACCAGTAAAATAATTTTCCTTATTCCACCTCGCTACGATACTGATTGTAACAGTT